>Ga0315536_1000045_pt1 | contig 50795 bp, 47 predicted proteins | sample SalMarSW160230MG_FD_203093 | JGI IMG/M metagenome (GOLD analysis project Ga0315536, IMG submission 203093) | Salt marsh sediment microbial communities from the Plum Island Ecosystem LTER, Massachusetts, United States - Salt Marsh Sediment SW1602-30 ...
ACAATATGGTCGAAAACATAGCTGATAACTTTGAAAGAACAATGAAGAAGGGTTTTGTTAACATTTTTGTTCTCTTAGTGTTAAATAAAGAACCTACACATGGATATCAATTAAAAAAACTAATAGAGGAGAGAACATTTGGCTTTTGGACACCATCAGATTCAACAATGTACACAATTCTTAATAATTTACGAGAAAAGGGCTTGATACGACAAAGTGATATTCAAGACTCTGATGATACAAGGAAAACTTATGAATTAACAGAGAAAGGAAAAGAAACTTTAGAAATAATGATACTACGTGAGAGAGAGATGAGAGAATCGATGAGATCACTTATTTTTTCGACAACTGAAATTGATGACGATTTTTTACAGGATTCCCTTCAAGAGATCATTTTATACGGTCCCAAATCAAAGCTATCTCCAATGTTTGGAGCTCCAATGCAGGGATCTCCGATGAAGGGTCCATTTATGAGACCATTTAAAGAGAATTTTATGGTCATGCTAAAACAAAAATCAAAAGAAGAACAATTAAAGTTTTTGAACATTAGTAAAAAGTTTTTTACTGAAAGGATTCAAGATTTAACTCATTTATTAGAAAACATCGATCAAAATATCTCAGATTTAGAATCTGAAACAAAATCTAAATAAAAAAATCTTACAAAAAATTGAAAACGCGATTTAAAATGTCAGAAACAGTAATTAAACTGGAAAATTTAACGAAAAAATTCGGTCATTTTACAGCAGTGAAGAATATAAATCTTGAAGTGTGCAGGGGAGAGACAATTGGTTTAGTTGGTCCTAATGGTGCTGGAAAAACGACGACGATCAAGATGATTGCTAAAATATTAAGACCTAGCGAAGGTAGAATCTTGATAAATACGGATCACGGAGATTTACAAGATTTGCAAGGTATATCCGCGGCTTTAAGCAAGATGGGATTCTTAATAGATATCCCCAATTTTTACCACATGACTGCATATGAATTACTTAGGTATTTTGCAAAACTTCAACATTATCCGAAAGATAAAATAAATGATAGAATTGATGAGCTCTTAAAATTCTTTAAACTAACAGACTGGAAATTCAAAAACGTAAAAACTTTTTCCAAGGGAATGACGCAGAAGTTAGGCATCATTCAAGCATTAATCCATAATCCAGATATAATAATTTTGGATGAACCACAAACTGGTTTGGATCCATTGGCTCGCATTGAAATAAGAAAATTTCTTCGAGATTTGCAATCCACTGGAAAAACTATATTTGTAGCATCACACATGTTATATGAAATTTCAGAAGTGTGTGATAAAATAGCACTGATAAATCACGGAGAAATTCTTGGCTTCGATACTGTTGAAAATTTAGCTATATCACTAAAAGCTAATGAATTGAATTGTGTGCTTCTAGATCCCATTCAACCCGAAAACTTAGGTCCAATATTGAGACGATTGACAAATAGGCTTCAATCCTATTTAGATCTAGACTTGGATCCAAAAATCTCAAAAATTCCCATTGCTTACAATCAAGAAAATCAAGGTTTTAAGATTTTTTTTGATGGAAAGAAGGAATCAAAAGTGGAAATTTTGAAGATTTTGGTCAAAGAATTTGAATCTGACTTTTCAGTTGTTTCATATATTCAACCAAGAACTTCTCAACTTGAAAGAGTCTATATAGAGATGGTAGAAATGGATGATAAAGATAATGAATTAAAGAAGGGGGTTCTTTAGAATGCAGCGTGAAGAAACAATTAAAGATGGAATATTGCCAATATATAATACAATTATCTTTGAAATCAAGATGCAACGAAAGAAATTTTATTTCTTCTTTATAATTACAATTTTAGTTGTAGTATTAATGGGATATATTCTTGTATTAATCCCAAGTAATCTCTTAGCTGATACATATGTCGAGTTTTTTAGTGGTGGATTAACATTTATAAGGTTTATTACATTGTTCGCGGCTTGCTTGTTTTTCTCGGGAATAATTTGCTCGGAATTTGATAAAAGAACGGGTTTTATCGTGTTTCCCAAAATTAATAAATACAAGTTGATATTGGGTAAATATTTGGGAAATTTGGTTCTTGTAGTATCGATTGTTGCAATATATTACTTTCTACTTGCAGTATTCGGTATTTGGTATTATGGTCCTGTACTCAACATTCGGATATTTTATTCATTTGGATTTGCCGTGCTATATGTAATCATGCTTAGTAGTTTTGTCACATTTTTTAGCTCTTTTTTGAAAAATGTCAATGTTACAATTATATTAACATTAATAATTCTACTGATAGGGTTTAATATAGCAGACTCATTTGTTACATTATTTCTAAAAGATGCTTTTGAACCGTTATATTCTCTAATATATTTAGGTAATCTTATTACTTCAATTCTTCAGAATCCATTCCCTAATCCAAGATATGAGGAATTTTCTTTTGGGGGTACGGGTCCTGGTGGTATGGGAGGACGTTTTACTATTGGCAATTGGATAACTCCTAGCATTGAAATGGGAATCACGTTGTTTGTGGTTTATATTGTTGTATTTTTTGTATTAGCAGCTTATTTATTCAAAAGGAGGCAATTATAATGATGAAGAGAAAAATAAAATTCAATATATTGAGTTTGAGTTTACTCAGTATAATTTTCTTTGGAACCTTACTTTCAGCAGTATCTGCAAGCACGATCTATCAGTTAGGATTGACAAAAAGTACCGAAGAGTACACAGTTATTCAATATGATGATGCCGGGTGGAAAGCGACAATTAATCCCGTTTCGAATCCCAAAGTGTTTTTTCAAGGAGATGCTAACGTTACTGATGCGAAAAGCAAGCAAACCATAAAGGGATGGGTGGATCAAACCTATACCACCTATGACGCGCTTCTTTCATTATATTTTTCCTTATTTGAGTATATAACGTGGAATAATTTCAAAACAAACTTAACTGCAGCAGGATATGATAATATTACAATTAACACGGCTTATAATAATACTTATGATGCCTGGTATGGCTTAAGTGCAGAATGGTGGTTCACAGATGGAATATATAAAGAAAAACCAAATAATACTGCTAGCCCAATAATCATAATGAAAAACCCCTCAGATTACAAGTTAATTTTAGATAACTGTAATGCTTTGATTAATGAGATCTTAAACAATACTGCAATCGATCCTAGCTTTAAAGTTCTCTTCAATTCCTTTGCGAATAAGACAGCAGATGATTTCTTGTGGCAATTAGTATTTTATGGATTTGGCGTAGCACAACCAGGAGCAGATTATCTTAATAAAGTTGTAAGTGATCTTGCATGTGTAAATACGACAGCTAGCGGTTCAACATTGATCTTTGAAAGAACAGGCGTAACGGATTATACAGTGGAAGTTTCATATGGTTCCAAGGGGATTCTATCTACTTTCGTCGTAAAAAATGTTGGTGATAATATCATTTACGAAATAACAAGTAGTAATGCAGATTGGATCTTTTTTACGATCTTGATTAGCTTTATAGCTGTTAGTGTGGCTATTATCACCTATGTTGTTGTCAGAAATAGAAAGTTAAAGAAATAATATATTAATAAAATTTTTTTTCCTCATTTTATTTTTAATCTATTTTATTACTTAATTACAAAAATCTGAATCAATCAGAGAGTAATTTTTCTCATAAAAAAGAATCCTTTATAACTCCAAATTTCTATTTTTATCTTTCGATATCATTATCGTGAGTTTGATAAAGTAAATTAATAACGCACCAAGAAAACAGGAGACACAAAGCACAGAAATGTATAAGCTTGCAAAACTCGATTCGATCAAGAACGGATTTCCAGGAAGCGGGAAAAATGGATTCATTTCCTCGTAAAGTGGAACGTCCAATAAAATATGAGAAAACGTGCCAAAAAATGCGCCAATTGAAATACTTCTTAAGGATATGTCTTGTTTTAGCTTTAAAACTTCCATTATTGGCGTAAAATATTTCCTGAGAAATTTCATCACAAAAATAAGAAGAAGAGCAGCTAAGAACGCCCCTAGAAATGAATGAAGTATGCTATGTAAGGGATAAGACAAGTTAAAAACAATAATCATGATTGGTTCGATATCTATAATAACACTAGCAATTATAAGGGTTGGAAAATCCACCCATTTTAGAAATAATATACCTAAGAGGCTACTTGGTCCGAGATGATATGGCGTAAATGGAATTGAAATCACATGAATATAAGTTTTTCTTTAAGCATTCAAGCACATATCATTATTTAAAAATAATCGCCTAATCCAGTTTTCCTACTAAAAATTTAAAGAATTTTCCGATGTTTTTTGGTTTTAATAAAATTGCTGGTACTTTTTTTTGATAATCTCTATATGAATCTCCAAAACGTTCAATTAATTCTTTTTCTTCCACAAAACGTATGTGTACCATCAAACCAAAAATTAGCATTCCGTAAAAAATGAGAGAATAAAGAGAAAATCGAATAAGAACACCACCTAACGCCAAAATAAATAGAGCCAAATAAGTCGGATGTCGTACGACTGAATAGATCTCATGATGTTGAACTTCAGATTCTTCAGGATAGTAGACATAAACTAATGCCATATAATCTATTCCGAATACACTCAAAGTCCGAAAAATTGTTCTTCCTCCAATAACTAATATAAGGAATCCAATAATCGAACGAATAATAATGTCAAGAGTATTAAATCCAACAAAAAGTTCAGTGATAGAAGTCGAAAGGAATTTTGTGATGAAATCCATGGAGGATATGGGAATAATTAAATCAATTGGAAAATAAATGTGAACCGCGAGAGTAATTACCCACGGAATTCCGATTAATGCATAAACTAAAGCTTTCTGATAAGCTTTATTTGCTAATTTTTCAAGTAATTTGTTCTTTTTCTTCCAACATAAATAAACCAATAGAAAACCCATGAACTCTATAATTCCCACTCCTAAAATTGGTCCAAATGGCCCTAAAATTACTAGAATTTCTCCAGAAAGAAGTATTCTAAAGATTCCATCCATAATTATCATGAATAGTAAGCCCACTATAGTAGAAATAGCAGACAATCTTGCAAAGAAGCGAATTCTTTTACCAGGATAATCTGGTAAGTGTGCATGGAATTTATCCATTCCTTTTATCTTCATATTACGATCCTAAGATAATTATAATTTAAAAATATTGATATGATATTTTAAAAAAATAGATATAGAAAAAAAAATATTACTATTTGGGGTGCTTTAGAAAATACTGGGCGCTTGCATTCGCAAGCTTGATTCTAAAGCACTCTATTTTAATTATTCTCCTCTTCAACTATATTGATATTCTTGGCGGGTTTCTTAACTACCGTGATTCTGAGAAGACCGTTTGACATTTTGGAACTAACTGAATTTTCATCTGCATCAGCAGGTAATGGAATGTCCATGTTCACATCAATAAACTTGAATCCATTCATTGGGAATGGAACTCCACAGCAACCTTCTTGCCTTGTTTGTTCTTCCTTTCCTTCCTTTTCAGGAACATTTGGTTTTTTAGCTTCCACGTTGATATTCTTGTTTATGAGTGATACTTTCACATCATCCTTGGTTCGGCCTGGTAATGGAATTGTAATCAAGTATTCCGTGCCAAGATCATCAATATTATGTGGAACGAATGACTCCATTTGATGCATGAATCCTTTCATGAAACGTCCTGCCATGTGTTTCATTCTTGCTACATCTTTCGGAGAAAAGCAAAAATCTGCCGAATATCCATGAGGGTGCATCCTTCTTGGGTCAAAATTCTTTTCTTCACACATGATATTGTTTGCCTCTTGATTTTTTATTTAATTTATATTTTTTTTACGATACATAATCATCTTCAATATCAATAGTTCGTCTGCTCTCTTCACGCTTCTTGAGAATATTGGCTAATAAATCCTCGTGATACTTTATCTCTTGGTTGATATGGTCTGCTCGACGTTTTAATTGGCGAATTTCTTTATTTATTCTATCAATGTTCCGTTGAGAAAGGTCTAATACGTCCTCCCGGTTAGTACTTCCATGACAGGTTTGATAAGGGAAATTACAAAATGTTACTTCTGTTTTAGCTCTCATTTCAGGTATCGCTTTGAAAATTGTCTGTATGTAATCTTTTAAGGAATCTACACTGACCGCAAAGACTTTATCCAATTTCTTTAGCTCTTCTTCCCCTTCACTTGTAATAAAGTATATTTTCTTTAAACGATTGTTTTCTGAAACTTCCTGAATTCTTACCAATTTTTTTTCTGCAAGTCGACTTAATAAGGGATATATGGTTCCAGCAGACGCATGCCACATTCCACCAAACTTTTCTTTTATCTTTTGGATGATATCGTATCCTGTAGTACCATTATGATTTTTAATTATGGAAAGGACAAGAATCTCGATCCCAGATAATGAATCGGCATGATAACTGGCAAATCGTTTTCCAAAGAACATTTTTTTCACTTTATTGAAGATGATTATTTGCTCGATTTGTAATATATCATAAATCGAACATTGATATAAATAAGAGTATAAGCCTATATAAATGTATCGGAAATCGAATATGATGAAAAATAATTTAATAAAAAATTGAAAAAAGCAATAATTAAAAAACAGTTTTAAAAATGAGAATTTTCTTTAATTTGAATTGGTTCTTCCATTAAACGTGAGATTTCGATCTTACCATTCAGTTTACCATTTTGCTTGGAATATAATGGTACATCTTTCATCAATGCTTTTTTGTTTTTAAGTTCTTTTGATAATCCCTTTTCACCAAATCCTTGCTCTGAAAGCATACTTCGACCATTTAAGACCATCTGGTGTATGAGTTTAAGAATTTTCCGTGTCATCCAATTAAACTTGCCAAATGGATTAAGATATTCCATGGCTTTTCCCATCAACCACCCCCATTGCAAGTAAAACGCATTGTATGCTTCTCCTACTAATCCGTAGATTTCTTTGGCTGAAAGTTGTTCGGTCCCCATCATCGTGTGAAACAAATCGTATTGGGTGTAATCATTCGATGTTATCATCCCTTTTTGTTCCATTTCCTCATAAAACGGAGTCCCTGGAAACGCAGTGATTGGTGTGAACTGAACAATGTCAAGCTTCATGTCTCGCGCATATTGTATGTTTTGCCTCACCATCCGAGCCGTTTCTCCTGGAAATCCAATAATTAATCCCCCAAAAATCGAGATGCCTTGATTACGTAGTTTGGTGACAACTTCTTTTACCATTGCTGGGGTCGTATTAGTTTTATTCATTGCATCTAGACTTTGTTGGTGAACCGATTCTATCCCTAAAAATATTTGGCGGAAACCTGCTTTTCTAAACTTCTCAATGAGCCATTGATTATTATAGATTATATCCACGCGACTCTGGCACGTGAAATGCATTTTATGTTGAACCCCTGATTTGATGATGGCATCAAGTAATTTAGTTGTCCTTTTCAAATTAATAGTAAAATTATCATCCGTAAAAAAAATAAAGTCAGTCTTCCAGCCTACGGCATATATTTCTTGCATTACTCGTTTTATAGATTTGGTCCGATAAGTCGAACCACCATTCGAATTGCGCCACATCTTAATTATACAGCAGAACTTGCAATTAAAGCTACAGCCTCTGGATGTTTCGACAGGCTGAGTTAAAGCTCCTAATGCCGCGTATTTTCTATTTCCAAATAATTCTCTTTTTGGTAACGGAAAAACGTCTAGATTTTTTTCGAGTTCTCTTTCCACATTGTGAATGATGGTACCATCGACATCTTTATATGATAGTCCATGAATATCTTCTAAATGTCCTTCGTTCTTTTCTGAACTCAAATAATCAATGAGTTCCTTAAATGTATGTTCACCTTCACCTCGTATTATATAATCTACTTGTTTATGTGAAATAACTTGTGCAGGATCCAATGTAGGATGATAACCCCCTATAATGGTTATACAACCTTCATCTTTTGCCATTTTAGCAACTACCAATGCATGGGTAATTTGAGGAGTTAAACTCGTGATCGCAACAATATCAGAGCCTTTCAACAAGGATCGAAAGTTCTTTTCTTTATATTTATCAACTTTAAAATCAAACAATTCTGCATCATGTTCTGGGACCATTGCTGCTAGTGTAACTAAATTCAATGGCGCTCCCTTGACAATTGCATCTAATCCAGAATTTAGCTTACCTGGATTTACGTATAAAATCTTCATTCTTTTTTACTATCCTTAATTTTTCTAGCTTCATGACCAAATTGAAATATGCCTAATTTAATTAGGAAAATAGCTTAAAACCAATTAAAAAGAGTCATAAAAGCATGTAAGCTATAATTAATATAGAAAATACTTGTATTTAAATCTTATTGTTGGATCTACTATCCATTGTTGATCAACAATATTATATTGATCCAACAACATGCCTTTTTACGTAACTAAACAGAGTGCTCCTTAACAAGTTGGATGATTTGAGCTTTTTTGTATGAGGAGGGGACCTTAATATAATTTTTAACGCAATAAGCTTTTAAATCTTTTACTGTCCATTTATTATAATCGATATTTTCGTTGATGATGTTTGAAGTTTCAACTTTTTGTTTTTCTTTAATTATTTCTCTTGTAACAACAGTTGGTTCAAGGATTTCAATTGCTTCGATTCCATTCTTCTCATTGTAATGGATTCTTAATTTATGTCCTTCTAATTCAAAAGTTCCGTTGGGAAGATTCTTTACTGGTTCCCAAGATGTTTCTTCAATATTTTGGCCAAAAATCTCCACTTTTTTAGTGATTAAACCGTAAAGAATATTTTGACCGAATAAAATGTTCTTCCTCTTGAAATTTTCGGGTAATTCCATGTTTAAAATTCTATTTAAATTATCTTTAACTGATATTGCATCCTTTTGCATTGCTCTAGGGGCTTGATCTTCAGTTAATGATTTGTTGGTGAACTGTGTTTTAGCCTTAGAGAGAGGTGATGTGGAAGGGGGTTGTTTTGTAACTTTAAGAACATCAGACATGACTTCACCTGTAAACCCCGTGGCTTTTGCTAATTCTTCAAGATTAAATCCAAAAGCTCTTAAGAATTCATTGGTTTCATCTCCTTGTTCAACCGTAACGACCTTACAATGATGTAAATGACCAACTTGTACCAATTCAGTTTGAAACTCTTGAGCTACCCTGCTGGCAATGAACTTGGTTCTCACGTGAGGAGCAGAACCTTTCCAAATGAAAATTCTTCTAATATCTTCCTTCACTATTATAGCTACTTGTTTAGCATGGAGAATTCCGGCACCCATGCTTTTTCGGAAATCGTTTTCAGTGATATTAAATCGCTGTCGTTCACCGTCACTCGTGCATTCAAAAATCATAAAGCTGTCATAATTCATTATTTCATTCACACTGGGAGCATAGAATTTCGATTTTTCTGTCTTATATTCCATTTTCACTCATAACTTAATTATTCAATAAATTAAGATTATTTAACATTATCAATATGAAAACAAAAAAGAGGCAGTATGTTTCATGATTTATCACCATAATTCGACCAATTTTGACCTTTCTTCAGAAGAAATTATTATGAATATACCAATTAAAGCAATATTCTTTCTTTAACTTTTCAAGTAAGATTTTAAAGAAGATCTTATAATCATTATAAAAAAATCAATAAAATTAAGTTCGAATCATCTCAGATGATATATGAGAATGCTTTGTGTTTTTATAAGAGTCCCTATAATCTTGAAGCTGAAAAATTTCTAAATGGAATTTTATACACTAAAGGGCTCAAGATTCATTTGGACTTGATAATTGTGAAATAATTTATTAATTAAAATTCTCTCATCAGTCTGCCAAGGATGAAAAGATGGTTTTAAATAAGCTTTAACTCTGGATAAGAGACCTTTTATAATGCCAGCTCGTCCAAAAAGGTAAGCTCGAACCTTACGGCGGTTATTTTTATCCCAAACACCATCTTTTTTAAGTAAATAACGATAACGGATGTAGATGCTTATCATTAAATCAAGGGTTATAAAGTAAAAGCCAAACAATCGACCAAAATAATTACCCGATAAGCATTGATATAAGTCATAGCAGACACTTTTATGTTCAATTTCTTCCATAGCATGATAAAGTAGAAGATTTCGGAAAGGTAACAATGACTCTGTGAGAATTTCCGACTTCACATATGTGAACAAGAACGCTAGGGAGGCAGTATAATGCTCTGCAGCTGCAGTAATAGCAAGACGTAATACTACTGGAACATTTTTACGGAACCATAACGAAACATTTCTCAATTGGTTATTGTATTTTGCCATCTTTTTATATCCGATCTTGATTAGGGCATCAGTCCATAGGGTGTGTTGTTGACTATGTAGTGCTTCTTGATGAATAAAAGATTCTACATCATCTTTTAACTTTTGGTCCAAAACTCCTTTTCGAGTAAGTATATCTGCCCCATCAATAGCTGCTTGGATAAAAAATTTTTCTCCCTCGGGAAATGTAGCTTGCAAAGCATTAAAAAAATGAGAAACTATTACATCATTTTTATACCAATAAACATTCTTTTTTAAAGTGGAATAATAATCATTCTTAACGTTCCGCACAATTATTTTTAAATTACTTGGATGAAGAGATAAACAAGGATGAATCATCAGTAATTCTAACTCTTGTTTGTTAATAGATAATTTATAATCTAAATTAGTTTAAGATTTATCTCGTTTAAAGTAATATCAATTAATATAAATAATATTAATTAATATAAAAATAATCGAATATAAATAGACAATGCCTAAAAATTATAAGTGAAATTCGATCTCTACTTAAGACCGAATATGATTACCTGATTTAGAAAGGATAGTCCATAACTAATTAATATTATTGGAAGGATTTGAGTTATTCAAAATAAATCGAAAAGTAGATATACCAATTAATATATAGGCTTCAATAATTTTTCAAAATCCATTGGATGTCATAGTTCATATGAAAATCAACTCGAGGACCTCCTTGTTTATATCTTGTGGTTTGTATATGAAATTCCATAATCTAATTTATTTCATCTTAATTCTTCAATAAATTAAGATTATTTAAAAAAGAGACTTTATGTTTTATGATTATCACTATATTTCGACGATTTTTAGACTCTCTTTAAATGAAAATATCCTAAATATAATGGGCAAAAATCTTGTTTTATAAAAAATAACGATTAAAAATATATACTAAACATCTGAGATAATATCTCAGAATACTTTATCATACAAAAAAAAACAGGTGTAAAATAATAATAGTTGATGTTATTTCAGAAGACAAAGAAAAAGCATTTCTTTTCTGCAATGAAGCTATAGTACGAGGAGCATTAGAAGCTGATGTAAAAGTAGTAGCATTTTACCCGGGATCTCCCGTGTCAGAGATATTAGACACTTTTTATCAAATCTCAGATAAAATGGATGTAAGGATGGAAATAGCTAGTAATGAGAAAGTAGCATTGGAAATCGTTGCCGGGGCTTCAATGGGGGGCCAAAGATCATTGACAGCACTAAAGAGCGTGGGCTTAAACGTGGCATCAGATACATTTTTTAGCTTGGGTTATACGGGAGTTAATAAAGGATGTGTAATGGTGTTTGCTGATGATCCTTATTGCCACTCATCACAAACTGAAGAAGATGGACGTTTTTTTGCTGAATATGGTTATTTCCCCATGCTTGAGCCATCTGATCCGGTAGAAGCAAAAGAAATGGTAAAAGATGCGTTCGAAATATCAGAGAGATTCCAAACTTTAGTCCTCATTCGGACTACGACACGTATAAATCACCAATCCACAGTTGTTCCATTGGATCCATTAAATAGAACAAGATTCATTCCCGGTAGTTTTCGTTCATATAATAGAAGTTATGCTACTGTGGGATCACGAGCACGAGAATTAAAGAGTGAATTGTTAAAGAAAAGAGATCGATTGCAAGAAGAGAATGAAAATTCAAAATATAACATCATTTCCGGGGAAACTTCAGATATTGGGATTATAACATCGGGAGTTTCGTATAATTATGTTTTAGAAGCAGTTCGAAAATTAAATATTAACCCATTAATACTTAAGTTAGGAACGACAAATCCCCTCCCAAATAACCTGGTAAAAAAATTTCTTAAACCATTAAAATGTGTCATAGTTGTTGAAGAGTTGTCTCCTTTCTTAGAAAACAAAATAAAAGCACTATCAAAGGACATCAACCCACAATTACAGATTTTTGGGAAAGAATCCGGTCATTTTAGCGAAGCAAATGAATACAATATTCCTATAGTTCTAAACGTCATTAGAGAAGTGCTAAACTTATCTTCAGAACATGATTATGATAAAATCTTACGCGTTGCCAATGAATTAAAATCTATTCTTCCTATTAGAATTCCCGTTTTTTGCCCGGGATGTCCTCACAGAGCAACCTTTTGGGCTTTACAGAGAGCAGTTGGGAACAAAACGGATAAATTAGCCTTCATAAATGATATAGGTTGCTATTCAATGTTGTTATTAAACGCTAAAATATATTCAAAACTCCACCCTGACGATTTACTCCTCGCTATGGGAGCTACTATCGGAGCTGCAAGTGGTGTTTCATTAGCTTCCGAAGAGAAAGTTTTATCTATCATTGGAGACAGCACTTTCTTCCATGCGGGGTTACCAGGTATGATAAATGTGAGTAACAATAATGAAAACGTGGTATTCATCGTATTAGATAATTCAGTGACAGCAATGACGGGACAACAACCCAATGCTGGAACTGGATATGGTCCTTCTGGGAAACCTAAGCATAAAATTCAGATTGAAAACGTCCTAAAAGGAATGGGATTTGAAAACTTAGTGATTAATGACTGTTTTGATGCGAAAAATTGCATACCAGCATTTAAGAATGCTTTAGAAAATTCAGGTCCCACCGTAATAATTTCGCGTGGACCTTGCGCTTTATGGAATGATAGAAACAAACGATCACGAGGTGAAAAAATACAACCTTTTTTTGTAGACAATGAAATTTGCCGAAAATGTCATACTTGCATGCTTGATTTTTATTGTCCAGCAATAAGCATGGAAACAACTGACACTGAATACTTAGATGAAAACGGAAAAACGTGGAAGGGATATTCCTCTCACATATCCACGGAATTATGCGATGGATGCGGCGTGTGTTCAATCCTTTGTCCTTATACTGACCATGAAAATCGTTCAGAAAAAGATGTGATAAAACCATTTTCAAAAGCGAGGGAGGTGCGCCATGACTTATAATATCATGACATGTGGAGTTGGAGGACAAGGCTTAATGTTAGTGTCCAACATCATAGGTCTAACTTGTGCTGAATATGGATTAAATATCAGAACTGCTGAAACCCACGGATTAGCACAACGCTCAGGTTCCATTTATACTCACATACGAATTGGAGATGATGTTTTTTCTCCTTTAATTCCTTATGGAGAAGCAGATGTTTTGCTGGGAATGGAAGCGATTGAAACATTGCGTTATATAGAATTTTTAAAACCTAATGGTGTTATTATTTTAAATGAATATATTTGGCAACCAGTTCAGAGCACCTTTGATCGTGTAATTGATTCTGAAGTAAAATATATTGAATTCCAAGATATTATTGAAAAAATGAAAATGGTTACAAATAGGATATTTATTCTAAATGCCTCGGATCTAGCGTTAAAAGCAGGTAATCCTCTAACTTCTAATGTTATACTGCTTGGTGCTCTTTCAAAAATAGAAGGATTTCCGATCTCTAAGGATCAATTGAAGTCCATGATTCCCAACGTAGTCCCAAATAAAGCCATTGATGCAAATCTAAAAGCTTTTGATATTGGTCATAATATGATATGATAAAGAATGCGCATATATGCCACTTTAGTCGAATTATCAATTTTTACCGATGCTCATTGAGATAGTCTTGTTAACTAGATTTAGGAATCCTTGAATTGATAAGAATCATAATAATGATTAAAATCCTCTTCTTCATTAAAGATAATGACATCGCAATGAGAGTAAGGATTAATTTTTCCCTCCTTCAAATAACTTCTAGGAATGAAAATAATTCGGGGAGCTCGGTATGACCTCAATATTCGAAGCTTCTTTCCTCTCAACACAATTATAGTATCTTCTTTATGATATTTCCCTCCCTGTTTTGAAATATAATTGCTCAGGTTCTCGAGGATCTCTTTACATTCCTCCTCCATAATATTTTCTCCACTTGGAGCAGACACTTTTAGTAATATATATACATCATCGTCAGTTTGCTTGTGTTTTCTAATTTCCCTCATCTCTAAAATAGCGTATTAATTTAATAATATAAAAATTTTTTTTAGAAAGAATGTAGTGTTTTCACTACATGAGAAATTAATTAAAAGAGTCCAACAATTTATTGGATCAAAACAGATATATGGTTTAAAATGATGGATGCATATTTCTTACAAAAATGTTAAATACTATTTATAATATTTCCAAATAATATCAAAAATCGATAATAAAACGACTAATTAAATAAAAGGTAGGAGATGAGTTTCTATGTTAAGTGATTATTGTGAAAAATTGGCAAAACTAACTGTAAACTATGCTATACACATAAAAAAGGGAGATCGGATTGCTATAATAGGACCCGTCTTAGCGAAAGAACTTTTTTTGGCCCTACAAGCTGAAATACTCAAAGCAGGAGGATATCCGTTATTAGTGCCAGAGTTAGATGGACAAGATGAAATATTCTTCAAATACGCTTCAGATGAACAATTAGGATATTTTGATGATATCTATTTAACCTTTGCCAGAGAGTTTGCTGGTTATATTACAATTTTTGGGGATTATAATACCAAAAAATTATCATTAGTAAATCCCAAAAAGATTGGTAAAATGAGGGGGGCTACTAAAAGATTTGAAATGCTGAAAATTGCAAATGAACGAGAACAAAGAGGAGAATTTTATTGGACAGTTATTCCATTTCCTTGTCATGCTTATGCTCAAGAAGCAAATATGGACCTCTATTCTTATACTGAATTTGTCTCAAAAGCATTACTACTTGATAAAGAAAACTTTATAGAAGAATGGCGAAAAATTCAAGAAAAGCAAGAGAGATTCGTAAAGTATCTTAATAAGGTGAAATCTATTCAAGTTTTAGGAGAAGATACTGATCTGACACTCTCGACAGAAGGGAGAATATGGGTAAATTGCTCTGGTCAAAATAATTTACCTGATGGAGAGGTCTATACTGGTCCTATTGAAAATTCTGTAAATGGGTACATTCGATTTACATTTCCAGGAATTTTTCAAGGAAGAGAAATAGAAAACATCTACTTAGAATTTGAAAAAGGCAAGGTAATTAATGGAACAGCTGACAAAGGGCAAGATTTGTTAGATGAAATTTTAAAGATAAGGAATGCAAAGAAATTAGGAGAATTTGCTATTGGTACTAATTATGGAATTCAGCAATTTACTAAAAATATGTTGTTTGACGAAAAAATGGGAGGAACAATGCATTGTGCCTTAGGATTAGGAATCCCTACAACGGGTTCTAAAAATGTCAGTACCATTCACTGGGATATATTAAAAGATATGAAATTACCTGGTTCACAGGTTATAGCCGATGGAAAGACCATTTATGAAGAAGGTAAATGGTTAATTTAAATTAATAATGGCACGATAATGAATATCCTTATTGTTTAGTTATTACTTTAAATTAGTCTTCGATATCTCCAAGAATTTTTTTTCTTAAATCTACTTCTTGATTCATTCAAGAAATATATAATAACATAATAATAATTTTTCGGAATTATTTTGGTGGTATGTCTGAGATAAAACCTTGTCTTATAGCATCATCTTCATTTTGGAATATAGCCATTGCAGTTTTCATCATTTTAAATCCGAGTTTGTAATAAAATCCTTCTTTACCAGAATTTGCATAGAGAATAATCTTTTTATGACCTTGAGATTGTTCAATGAGATTTTGAACTATTTTTTTTCCAAGACCAATTCCTTGGTAATCTGGGTGAACTGCTATATCACAAATATATGAACAATCCTTTCCGTCTGCTAAAGCTCTACCAACACCAACAAGATTACCACTATCAAAGATGAAACATTTAAACTTACTATTAGAAAATGAAAGTTTTAAATCATCAAGACCTTTTATTCCAAGGGGAGCAATTTTATATAATTCACATAAATCCTCCCAATTTATTGTAGACTGATCATGACTCATTGTTATCTTCATTTTTTTCTACCTTCTTAAAATATAGACCTATTTCTGTCCAATTTCTAACTCTTATCACGTTTTCCGTATCGTTAATTTCTTGATTCCATGGTTGATTATACAGTAATAAAAATTTATCTTTTTGCTTATTTATAGCTTCTGCTAGTTTAGGGTTGTCATCAATAAAAATATCAAAATCTTGCTTAATTTTCAGGTCATAAGGTTTGTGAAAGAGAAGAATTAGTTCATTATAATGCGAACCTTGCAATATTCCATGAAATCGTAATTTCTTTAGAATGGATTCTCGATATTTAGGAGTTCGTGCTGATACTATCGATACTTCATGTTTTGAATTCAGAATCTTTAATATTTCTGGAGCCATATCATCAAGGAATGGAGTAGCCATTGAATCTTCGTAGATTTGAAAAAAAACGTCCCATATATCCTCCTCTGGAATGTCCCAATCAAGATAAAACTCCCAACTAGTTACATCACTTTTTTGATAAGAAGTCCCATATTTTTTATTGAAGAGATCACAGAAAGTTATTACCGTATCGAGTAGTACACCGTCAATATCACAGGCAATTCTCATGATTATGTTCAAATCTCTAATAATGATACAATTAATGTTATTTACATTCAATCTTAAGTTTTTATGATTATCAAATACACAAAATAATAGTATGAATGCAGAATGGACTAATCTTTCTTAATAATTAGTTCTTCTAAACCGATCCATTTCTTCGCTTCTTCTAAACTTGAAACAATTTTCCTTTTGGGAGAAGCCGCCTTTTCCATAATATATTCGAGTTCCTTGCTAAGAGGAGGATTTTGTGCTATTATAAATGCTGAGCGAAAGAGTCTGTTGTTATTTTTCTTGAGTAAATCCAATATTATCTCAATAGACTCAAATTTCAAAAGTATTGCATCTGTGATGTCTACGATAACACTCAAGTCAGCCTTTACATTTTTTGTCAGTTCATTAAATTCTTTAACGAATCGCTTAGCAACAGGATGCGGAAATGTCCCTGTTGCTTTAATATAAAACTTATTTTCTTGTAGTTTTTCAATCTGATACATAAAATTGATCCTCATTTAGATATAATGAGATATAAAATATTAGCATTTGATTTTATAAATTTTTAACACTTTCTTTTTACTATACAAAATAATTTCTAGTAAAAGTGTTGCATGAAAATGTTTATTCCCGATTACCCATTAAAACAGATTCCATACTATTCGACATCGCTTAATGATAAATTTTGGAAAACTCGGCTTGAAAAGAATACAACAGTTACAATTCCTCATGTATTGAGTCGTTGTGAGAAATCTAAACGGATCGCAAATTTTGAGATAGCTGGATCACTCACTACAGAAAAAAGAACCTCAAAATTGCCGTTTGATGATTCAGATGTATTTAAAATTTTAGAAGGCGTTGCTTACACCTTAAAACTGAAACCTGATGTCGAATTAGAAAAGTATAGTGATAACGTCATTGATAAAATTGTTGCGGCACAAGAAGATGATGGTTATTTATATACTCGTCGAACAATCGATCCTGAAAATCCCCCTCTAATGTGTGGCAAGGAAAGGTGGGAGAAATTAACAATTTACAGTCACGAACTTTATAATGTGGGTCACCTCTATGAAGCCGCAGTTGCATATTATGAAACAACTGGAAAAAAGACTCTCTTAAATGTAGCAATTAAAAATGCTGAATTGATTCTAGAAATTTTTGGCTATGGTAAAAATGAAAGCCCTCCAGGACATCAAGAAATAGAAATCGGTTTGGTACGACTCTTCAGGTTAACAAAAGATGAAAGATTTCTTGATTTAGCTAAATTTTTTCTGGATATCCGTGGTTCTAAGAACAGAATTGGATATGAGGATTATATTTTCCAAAGTGTTGATGCTTTTCCATTTAAAGGTTCAAATAGGTTCGAATATAATCAAACACATAAACCAGTAACCGAACAAAAAGAAGCAGTAGGACACGCCGTGAGAGCCGCTTACATGTATTCTGCAATGGCAGATATAGCCATGCTCTGTAATGATGATCATTATCTTATAGCATTAGATCAATTGTGGGAAGATGTAATCCAGCACAAGTTATCAATAACGGGGGCAATAGGTGCTCAAGCTACTGGAGAAGCTTTTGATAAAGCTTATGTTTTACCCAATTATTATGATAGATTTAGTGAATTGGGAGCATATAACGAAACATGTGCTTCAATTGCCAATATCTTTTGGAACTTTCGAATGCATCTAATACACGGTACTTCAAAGTATATTGACGTCTTGGAAAGAACGTTATATAATGGATTATTATCTGGGATTTCTTTGGAAGGAAATGCATTTTTCTACCCAAATCCCCTTGCTTCAAAAGGAGATATCTATAGGAGAAAATGGTTTGAAGTTGCTTGTTGTCCATCTAATATTGTGCGTTTTATTCCTCAAATACAAGGTTATATTTATTCCCTTAAGGATAACCTGATTAACATTAATTTGTTCATTGGAAGCATTGCTAAAATTGATTTGAAGGGAAATATTATAGAATTACATCAAAAAACTAATTATCCATGGAAAGGATTGGTAGAAATTGAAATTAATCCTTCAAAAAGCATGGAATTCTCTATTGCTCTACGAATTCCTGGTTGGACTAAAAACAAACCAGTTCCAAGCGATCTTTATCATTATATGACATCAAATGAAGCAAAAATAAGACTTGAAGTGAACAATACATTAATTGATTTAATAATAAACGAAGAAGGTTATTGTATAATAAATAAAATATGGAAAAAAGGAGATCGAATTCTAATTGAATTTCCAATGCCAATACGTCGCGTTTTAGCACATGAAAAGGTTAAAGATTGTAATGGAATGGTAGCATTAGAACGAGGACCAATTGTATATTGCGTTGAATCAATAGATAATGATAATGTGGAAAATTTAAAATTAAATGATAATACAAATTTGGTGCATCAATATCAAGAAGAAATATTGAATGGGATTGTAACAATTACAGGGAACGTTCAAAATCTTGGAAAAGATTTAAAACAAGATTTCTTAGCAATCCCATATTATGCTTGGGCTCATAGAGGAAGAAGTGAAATGATCGTATGGATGCATCATTAATTATTCAATTAAACATTTTTCAACTTTTTAATTAATCAATAAACAATCTCATAAGAAATCATCTCAATTATCGCTAGAGACGATCTTTTTTTTATTTATAATGAAAAATGCAAATATTTATAAGTTAATTCTATTATTACTTTAATGGGACTAAATTCCCACAACTACGAGAATTTTGTTAATCGAAAAAAAGGTGATATGAAAAAAAGAAGTAATCTGGCAGCAATGCTAAATTATGGTATCTTGTTTTTCCCTACTATCAATCTCTTTTTTCTTTTTTCTTCATTAATTATTATAAACATTCAATCTTAATTCTTAAATAACGTGATCCATTTTAGTTTATGAAATATGAATTCATGGTTGAAAAATATTGATGGAATATTATGTGATATTGATGGCACTCTTTATTTTAAAGGAGAGGTTATTAAGGGAGCCATTGATACAATATCGCATCTTAAAGAAAATGGAATCAAAATCCTTTTTTTTACAAACACGGATAGCAAATCACCACATAGAATATATAACATCTTGAAAGATTATGGATTCCAAATTCAAGAAAACGATATATTTAGTCCGGTAATCGCTCTGAAGGAATTTTTAGGTAAACATCCAGATAAAAAGATATTTTTGGTCACCACTAAAGAAGTGACACGAGAATTCCAACAATATAGTATAATTGGAGAAAATGAAATCCCTGACTTTGTTATTATAGGAGACTTCCAAGATGATTGGGATGTTAATCGCTTGAATCGTGCTTTTCAATATGTATTACAAGGTGCAACCTTGTTAGGAACTCAAGGTAATATATTTTATCTGGATCGTGAAGGAAATCCAGTAATTGATACGGGTTCTTTTGTAGAGATGATCGCACGTTCAACAGGAACTAAGGCTAAGGTTTTTGGAAAACCATCAAAAGAGTATTTTGAGCAAGCAATAGAATTGATAAATATTCCCCGTGACAAGATCATTGTTGTTGGTGACGATTATGAATCAGATATTCAGGGAGCTTTTAACGTAGGACTAAAAGCAATATTAGTAAAGACTGGAAAAGGTAAATATTTTGATGGTAGCGATGGAAAAAAAGTACCTGATATGATTATTCCTTCTTTTAGTTCCTTGAAAGAATATCTCTAATTTTATTTTTATATAAGATATAGGATTAAATCATGCGTGAGAATTTAATTCCTCTACACCGTTCGTATCATTATTATTCATAATCTGATATTCATTCCTAATTTCGTCAAGATCAACTGTTATAAGAGTATGTTGATGATGCATTTTTTCGAATGTACTAATTTTTACTTGATTTAAAGGATTATTTGGGTGGATAACAATATATACCTTACACTTTATGCAAGCTCTTGCTCGAATTATACTTCACTAATGTTCTATTTTAGTTCTGTAATAATCTAAAGAATGCACCCTATATGAAAATTACTATTTTATTGAATAAATGTTCGTTTGAGGTTCACGAACATAGAAAAATGTGAAAAATAGTTTAAAAATTAATCAACAATGGCTTTTCGAGTTTGCTGAATATTATTTATGATCTTAAATTCGGTTGAGGACTCGTTTATTTATCCATGAGGTTTGGGATCGTAGAATCATACAGATGTTTCATTTTTTTGAGATTTAATGTGAAATTACTTGCTTTTAATCCCTTGACTTGAATTTCAGGTTCTTTGGTTGTTGTCCCAACCTTTTTCACTGAAATTTTGTATTTATACCCTATCTCCATTATTTTGTTATAATCCGATTTAGAAGTTTCCATGATGAATCTTCCTACAGATTCGCTAAAAAGGAGCTCATCATCTTTTAAATTTTCTTCTTGATACGTGGTTAGATCAAGATTAACACCAATATTGTTTTTAAAACACATTTCAGCAATAGTAATTATAAATCCACCCTTATTCACGTCATGGTTGGATTTCACTAGGTTATTTTCATAAAGCTCGAAAACGAAATCCCATATCGATTTGATCTCTTTTTCATTTACTAATGGTGGGATTCCTCCTTCTATTTCATAAATAACGGAATGATATTCTGAACCACCTAATTCAGCTTTAGTTTTTCCAATTAGTAAAACATCACTGCCCACATCTTTGAATGGCATGGATATAATATTCTTTTCTCCTTCTATTATACCCACAATCATTATTACAGGTGTAGGTTTGATTGCAGTTTTAGTAGCCTCATCTTCATTATAAAAAGAAACATTTCCTCCAACGATCGGGATTTTCATTTCACGACAGAAATCTGCCATTCCTTTAACTGATTCTGCAAAATACCAAAATGATTCTGGAATCTCTGGATTTCCAAAATTACAACAATTAACCATTGCTTTTGGTTTTGCTCCATTTGCAATTACATTTCCACAGATCTCAACCATGCCCCCTTTAGAACCATTAAAAGGGTCAAGAAAACAATGTTTAGAGTTTGTTCCGACGCTTGATGAGATGTATTTATTGGTCCCAATTATTCGGAGAACTCCTGAATCTCCCTCTCCACATTTCAGAACTGAACGTACTCCTACCTCATGGTCATATTGTCTATAAATCCATTCTTTACTGCAGATATTTTCAGAAGCAATTAATTCATATATGATATCATCTAATTTTTTCGATAATTCTGGAGTTTTTTGAGCAATTAAATCATCCAGATAATCGGGTCGTTTTTCTTTACGTGGAATTGTAGGTGCATCTGAAAGAGCTCTAGCGGGTAGATTTACAACAAGATTATCCCCATCATATACTTTAAGGACTTGTGTATCATCAGTTCTTCCTATAACAGCATGTGCCATTTCATATTTTCTAAATACATTTAAAACTTCCTCTAAACCTTCTGGTTGCACTATGAAAGCCATTCTCTCTTGTGATTCTGAGAGCATAACTTCAAATGAATTCATTCCTGGTTCTCGGATAAAAATCTTTCCCATATCTACACTTGCTCCAGTTCCTCCATCCCCTGTTAATTCACTTAGTGCGCAGGATAATCCACCTCCCCCTAAATCTTTCAAACCTCTAACATAACCCGTCTTAATCGCTTCTAAAGTTGCTTCGATAATTAATTTTTTTGTAAAAGGATCTCCAATTTGTACGGCAGGTCTATCTGCTTCTGACATTTCTGTTAACGTCCGTGAAGCAAAAGTTACTCCATGAATTCCATCCCTGCCCGTAGAACCACCCATCAAGATTATATAATCTCCTGGATTATTGGCTCTACTTGGTGCATGCATAAAGTCTTCGATGGTTCCAAGCCCTATACATGCTACATTTACCAAGCAATTGCTTTCAAAGCTCTTATCAAATTCTACTTCCCCTCCAATTGTTGGAATTCCGGTACAATTACCATAATCAGCAATTCCTTTCACAACATACTTAAAGAGCCATTGAGAATGTGAATTGTCTTTTAAGGGAGCAAATCTTAATGGATCTAATAAAGCGATTGGGCGTACTCCCATACATAAAATATCTCTAATTATTCCCCCAATTCCTGTAGCAGCACCATGATATGGCTCGATTGCTGAAGGATGGTTATGGGATTCGATTCTAAAAGCTAGTGCATAATTATCTCCAATATCGATAACTCCAGCATCTTGACCAGGACCTGCGAGTACGTAATTATAATTTTTCTCAGCATCTTCAAATAATTTTAATTTTGGGCGGGATGATTTATAAGAACAATGTTCAGAATGCATTACATCAAACATGCCCCATTCCGTAATAGAAGGATCTCGTTTGAGCTCGTTTTTGATCTGCTCAATTTCATTATTGGTTAAATTAACTTCTAATTCATCACCATTAGTGTCTAGCTTCGGCATCATTTACTCCTCCTGTTAATAAAATTTATCATTGAATCAAAAATAAGTTTGCCGTGTGTAGTTCCTTTTGGACTTAAAATAGATTCAGATGCTCGTTCTGGATGTGGCATTAACCCCAAACAATTTCCTTCCAAATTGCATACACCTGCGATGTTATCCATTGAACCATTGGGATTAGAATCACCTGTTACAAATCCTTTTTCATCAGTATAACGGAAAACAATCTGATCGTTATCTATAAGTTCTTTTAATTGATCTGTAAAATATCTTCCTTCCCCATGAGCAATAGGTATATCAATAACATCAGCTACATTTAATCTATTGGTAAATGCTGTCTTGTTATTTTCAACCTTTAAATTAACCCATTTGCATACAAATTTCAACGATTCATTTCTTAATAGTGCTCCAGGGAGAAATTGTGCTTCAGTTAATATCTGAAATCCATTGCAAATCCCTAAAATTGGTCTTCCATCCTTTAACATTATCCTTGCTTCATCAATAGCTGGACTATGAGCTGCTATTATTCCCGCTCTTAAATAGTCCCCAAATGCAAAACCACCGGGTAATACAACACCATCATAATCTTTTTCTTTAAAATCATTATGCCAGACAAGAGAGGCTTCAATATTTAAGACATTGTTAAGTACATGAAGGGCATCTAAATCACAGTTTGAGGCAGGAAATTCAATCACTGCTATCTTGATACTCATGAGATCTTCACATTTAAAATTGTTAAGGTCTGTGTCACAGGATTAAAAATTCTTAGCTCATTACACATTTTTTCAACTACATCTTTAGCATTTTCCTCATTTTCCGCTTCAATATTAATCCGTAAATATTGACCACTTCTTACATTCGATACCATATCATACCCCTTTTTAGCAAGCAAATCTCGCTTTATAGTTTCTCCAACAGGGTCTCGAGCAGCCTTCTTATTCTCTAAAACGACTTCTACTTCCCATAACATTTATATATTCACTAATAAGTAAAATTCTTGTTTTCTAATATATATTCGAATAATTCCAAATATGAAAAGAAAGATGAATATTAATTTTAATAATTCTTATTAACTAATAAATAAAATCTATAGGATATATATAGAGAGCGAATATGAACCAAATTTTAATATGAAAACTTAATTGAGCTTCACGTAGCCAAAACCAACAATAACTAGTAGAAATAAAGCAAAAAACGTGAAAAAGAAAGCATAACCGCTTAATTTTGGCAATTTTAGAATTGGTTTTTGACTTTCATCTCCTTTTGATGAAAACAAATCAATTAATATCATAATGAAACTTGTTATGAATATTACAAATGATATAATAATGAGAACTAAACTAAGCATAATAAAAGAATTACATCGAAATCTTATATAAATCTTATGCTATTGGCTAAAGATAATGTTTTTCTTTCAAATTTTGAATGATTCGCCTTTCTATATCTGAAACCTCTGCCTTAAATTCTAATCCAGTAATTTTTATGTAACTCATCACGTAACGTTTTGCAAGCTCTACTTTGATCTCTGAGGATATAGGGGGAATTTCTTGATTGGATTTTATATTTGGAAAAATTTCAGGATATGTTGACATAAGCCATTCCCGAAAAATCTCTTTGTCCAGAATTTCCGGCTCTTCTTCCTTATTATATAATTCTTCATAAGTATCGAGGATCCAAAATCGCGAAGAATCTTGGGTGTGAATTTCATCAATTATCATTAAGTCTCCATCTTTTAATCCAAATTCATATTTAGTATCAACTAATATCAATCCATTCTTCATACAATACTTGGAACCAAACTCAAAAAGTTTTAAAGCTGCTTCTTCCATCTGTTCATAGATATCTTTATCAACCATTTTTTCATTTAAAATCTGGTTCCTTGAAATATAGATATCATGACCAGATACAGCTTTAGTGGAAGGCGTTAATAAGGGTGCTTCTAGTTTCTGATTCTTTTTTAATCCTTGAGGTAATTCAATACCAGATGTAATTTCTCCTTTAAGATAATTTCGCCAAGCGGTACCAGTTATATATTGCCTAACAATCATTTCAACAGGAATAAGTTCACATTGATGAACTACGGTAACATTAGGATCTGGAACTTCAATGACGTGATTTCGGACTAAATTTTTAGTTTTCTCGAACCAAAAAGCAGATAGTTGGTTAAGCATCTGCCCTTTAAAAGGGATAGTTGTGATAACCCTATCAAAAGCAGATAATCTATCAGTAGCAATTATTATCCTTTTATTATCTTGAATATAATTATCACGCACTTTTCCTTGATACAAACGTCCAATGGAAGAAAAGTTTGTCTTACTTAATGTTTTATTTAATTGGTTTCTTATGATTTCTTCTATATTATCACGTGCCATACTATTATAAATCGAAATTTCCATAAAAATTTTTTATATATATTTTATAGAACATAAGTAATATTATTAATCCAAAAATAATGTAATAGATCTATTCTTTCATTTTTTATGATAATTTCCACTATTGAATTCCTTAATGGGATATTTTAATCTATTTTTTATCATTTTTCTAGTGAAAGCATCTGTAAGGTCAATATTCAATCTATTTATAAGACTGATTAAATAGATAAATATATCTGCTACTTCATCAGAAATATTCTCAAATAATTCAGGGCTTTGATTAATCATTTGGATATCTATATCCTTAAACAAAAAGATTTCGGAAAGTTCTGATAATTCAATTCCTAATGCTTGAATTAAATTTTTTGGAGTATGATATTTCGTCCAATTTCGGTCATTTACAAAATTCTCCACTTCTTTTCTAAAATATAACAAATTTGTATCTGAATCAGCTTTTGGAGATTTCATAGTCAGAATCTCTAATCTAATTATAAAAAGAAATTATGTTATATTCACTTTAGATTGCTAATAAAATCATATATTAACTTATTAATGATCTCTTTTCTTTGTGTTGGTGCAAAGTGTCCAGCCATATCGATAATATTGCAAGTGGAGTTTGGCAATTTTTTATGCAACTCTTCCGACATCTGCTCTGGAGCGAAATTATCCAATCTGCCACCAATTATTAAGGTAGGACATAAGATAGAAGATGGGTCATATTCTTTTATTTCATTTATCATTGTAAAAATCTGATCTTCAATTATCATCGTCAGTTCATCCTTATTTCCTCTCATTCCGTTTAAGGTATCAGTAAGGGAAGTTAAGATATATGGGAGAATCTTATCTAATATATCTTCTACAGAGTTAGATACTACTCTTAAGAAATCCATGCGGATGAAATATGGTAGAAGGTTATAAAAAATATTACGAATTACATTATCAATCATTATATATCCGGAGTTTAGCAATATAAGGAATTTGATATCATCAGGATGTTTCATGCAGAAAAGTTGACCGATCATTCCACCCACCAGAGAATGACCAATAATTCCATATTTCTCTTTTACAGATAAGAAGCGTAATAGGTCCTCTAAATCTCTAATAATCTCATGTCTTAAGTTTTTTGATAAATCAAGTTGTTTTGGATGGTCACTTCTTCCATGACCCAGAGCATCAAACGCTATGATTCTATATTTTAATTTTAGCATGCTAATCTGATGTTTAAAAAAAGAGGCTGAAGAAGCAAAACCGTGCAATAAAATAATTGTCCCATCTGTTTGATGTTTGGTATCTCCATTAATATCCTCATAATAAAGATTATATCCCTCTTTATTCTTAAAAAAAGGCATGCGAGTTTGTCAAGCGTTTTAATAGTATATCTATAGAAATTAGGGATTCCAAAAATATTTTTCTAATTTGTTTATCAATTTCTTAACACTAAAAAACAGAAAAAAAATTAAAAATTCTTTGTAACACGTTTTTTATCGTTCATTTCTAAAACAGCCGGCATAAAAATTCTAACGAGTTTCTTATAAGTTTTTACAGTATCTTTATCTGGATTCTTTTCATCTGAAAATTTTACCATATTGGCGATAGCGTCATTTATGTTGTTAAATCTCCCACTTCCAATGAATCCCAAGATAGCTGCACCTATAGCTGCTCCATCTTTAATTTCCGGAATCAAAATCTTCCTGTCAAATACATCAGCAAAAATTTGTGCCCAAAATCCACTATTCATTGCTCCGCCATCACATCTCAATTCTGTTGTTTTAATGCCTCCCATTCCTTCTAGCAAGTTTAAATACATTTGACCTGCTAAAGCAGCACTCTCCATAATTGCTCTGGAAAAATGAGTTCTATCATGATGCCATCCTAATCCATGGATTGTCCCCTTTCTAAAAATATAGAGGGGGATAAAAAGTAAACCATTACTTCCAGGAGGTGCTTGTTCCGCTTCTTTAGTCAATATATCGTAAACATCTGTGTTAAATTCTTCACTCTCTTTTAATTGTAACTGAGAGAAATTTTTCGCATAAGTTTGAAACATTGTGCCAGTTCCTGGCATGACTCCTTCCAATACCCATTTTCCTTTGATAAGATGAGGATAGGTAAAAATAGGAAAATCCCCTGCAGCTCTAATCGGGTCATCAACAACATAATCCACAAAGGTACCCGTACCTGTTGTAACTTTTGCTTGCCCCTTTTCAATAACTCCAAGTCCTAAGGCTGCACATTGCTGATCACCACCCCCTAAAATCACGGGAGTATTTTGTTTCAATCCAAGCTCATCTGCAGCTCCCCTTGATAATTCTCCTATAATGTCTCCGGGTGAATGTACTTCAGGCCATAATTCTATTGGCAATTCATATGCCTCGGCAATTTCTTCATCCCATTTTAATGATCTAATATTCAATATCCCATTTATACCATTTGTAGGATCTGTGACATGTTCTCCGCATAATTTCATGTAGGTATAAGAATCAGGAGATATGATTTTATGGGCTTTGGCAAATAAATCAGGTTTATTGTTCTTTAACCATAATAATTTTGGAATTGAATTTCGCCAAGCTAATTCCTCATTGAATCCTTTGGCATCTGTTAATTCTCTTTCATCCATCCAAGTTAGTGCAGGATGTAGAATTTCACCACTATTATCGATAATAGTTACAGTCGCTCGTGAAAACGAAGCTGAAATTCCAACAACGTCCTCTGGATTAAATTTTCCACTCTTTACGACTGTTTTACAAGTATTTCTAGTTGCTGCCCACCACACTCTCGGATCCTGCTCAGAAACTCCTACTGGTTGCTTAGGAATTAAATATTCTTCATAAGCTTTTGATATTAACTCTCCATTCGTATCTAATATGATTGTTCTAGTCCCAGTTGTCCCAATATCAAAAACACATATTAAATCGCTCATATAATCTCACTCAAATATTTGATATAATAAATACTATTAATAATTAAATTAGACCTATTATTAATACAAATAGTATTTATGCAATTTTAGTTAATTAAAGTTTAAAAACTGATTGTGAATTTATATGAAATCCATAAAAAATTTGAAGATATATACAATTGTCGAAAATATGGTTGGAGTCAAGGGATGGGGATCTTGGGGGCTCTCATTCTTATTGGAAGTTGAGGACGCAAATGGCGATAACCAAAGTATATTGTTTGATGCTGGAGGAGATAAAAAAGTCTTTTTGCATAATGCCAAAATTTATGGGATTAAACTTACAAATATTGATGCAATTTTCCTTAGCCATGGACATTGGGATCATTCAAGTGCAATTTTAGAAGTAATCAAGGCTTCAGAAGGCGTAAAATTGTTTACGCATCCTGAAGTATTTTCCCACCGGTTCCACGTTAACATTGATGGTGGAAGAAGAGATAATGGTATCCAAAAGGAAATTACTATTGCTAGAATTGAAGATCTGGGTGGTGAGATAATTTTTAACTCAAAACCAGTAGAAATTGTTCCTGGATTATGGACTACAGGAGAAGTTGAAAGAGTTAGTGGTTTTGAAACAGCCATGAGCCTTGGTGAAAATGATAAAATAGTAAAAATCGTTGATGGTATAGAAATAGAAGATAATATAAAAGATGATCAGTCGTTGTGGACTGAAATTGAAGGCGTTGGACCCATTATTCTAACAGGGTGTGCCCATGCTGGATTAATTAACATAATTGAAAAAATAAAGAAACTTAGTAACTCTAAGAAATTTTACGGATTAATAGGAGGAACTCATTTAGTTGGTCGATCTGATGATTATATTGATAATACAATCCAAGAATTGAAATCTTATGAATTTAAATTTCTATCACCTTGTCATTGCACTGGATTTAAAGCTACTAATGTTTTGTATAATAATTTTCAGAAAGAGTTTCACCTAAATTATTGCGGAAGGAAATTCGATATGAAAAATATAAATTTAGATGATCGAGTTTTTTGAACCGACTTTTTTATAAGCTTTTAGCAAGAAGTTCGGAGATATCCAGTATTTTAATTTTCTCTTTATCCTCAGTTGAAATTCCGTACCCTAGTCCCAACTCACATAATGGACATGCGGAAATTATTACCCTTGACCCTGTTTCTTTAAGCTCATTGATTCTATTAATAGCTTCTTTTATTGCTAAATCCTTATCAGCCCAATGAGCAGTACCTGACCATCCGCAACAATGTACATTCTCTTTGGTGTAAATTGGTTCAATAATCTTCATTTCAGGGATATTTTTCAATACTGTTCTTATGGAAGTAGTATCGTTTAGATTTCGAGCAATCAGGCATGGATCATGAATTGTTACATTCGACAATTCTTCAGCTAATTTCTTAATTGGCTTCAATTTTCCCTCATTAATGAGTTGCTTGAAAAAATCTACAATATGAATAATTTTGACGTTTAGATTTATTCCAATACTTTCATATCTTTTTGTAAGAGTGAGTACACAACCGGGACAATCAGATACGATCAATTTTGCTCCTGTTTTTTCAGCTAATTTCTTATTCTTTTGACCCAAATCCTTTGCTGTTTCAAAATCTCTGATGTTGAATGTAGGTCCACCACAACAAGCTCTTTGCTCTAAATTGGTCGAGAATTTAATCTTCAACTTTTTCAGTATTTCAATATTTGCCTTTACAACTTCTGGAAATTTCATCATTTCACAGCCAATGAAATAATATACCTCGTCATTTCCATCAGTTTCGTTATTTTCAATGTTTTTCTCTTTATAAGTGAGATAAATGTTATGATTTTCAATAGTATTAGTTTTATGTAATTTATCCAATTGTTGCCTACAATAATCTGGCATTAACCCTTTATCGTTTAGATCATCTCTAATGGTTTCTAGCAATGAAACAACAGAAAACTCGAATGGACACCATACCTTACATGATTCTTCATTTGTACATTTGTACATCAAATCAACAAATGGTTTATTTTCTGCTTTTGTAGGATCAATTTTACCCATGGAAATGTAATACCCAATCCGAGCTTTATATGAAGGACTCATTGTTTCTTTTTGTTCTGCTTGGAGTGTCCCACAATCGAATCGGCACATATTAGGACATAGAGCACAATTAATTAGGTTGGAAACATCTGCCTTACATTCTTCTGTTGGATGGAAATCTTTTTTAACACGGCTTAGATTCCTAAATATTTTTCTTTTTACATCTTTATCAGCTTTATTTATTTCTGCGATGAACCATTTATATTTTTCCATGAATTCTTGCATTTAATTGGCACCTCCTTTCCATGAGTTTTCAAAAACTTTTCCTGGATTGAAAATATTATTTGGATCGATAATTTTTTTAATTTCTTTGAGGATTTTAAAGCTCTTACCCCATTCTTTTTCCATCCAATTTGATCGATTAATCCCGATGCCATGATGGTGAGCAATAGATCCTCCAGACTCTAAAACAGCTTTCATGGTGGTATTCCATACTTTCTGGTAAAATTCAAAATTAGTTTCTTCACCCATTTCAACCCCAGCAAACGTAAAATACATTCCAATTCCATTGGGATAAAAATGCGAAACATGAGCAGTTATTAATAGAAGCCCCTTAATTTGTTTGAGTGTTTCAGTTACATGATGATATAATTTTGCTGCATTTTGCCAAGATGATGCGATTTCAATGGTATCAGCGGTTAATTTGTATTGAGGCGTTGAACTAGTTTCAGTAACCCTAAATCTCGTTTCAAACCAATGTTCAACAGGATATTCTCCGCAATCGATTCCAGAGAATTTTTCACATTGTTCTCTGGTAATTTGTTCTTCTAAATCTACAAGACGTTCATTTCCCTCACAAACAAATATAGTCATAACTTTTTCTGTTGCTTTTTCCATATCTCGGAAATGGCGCGCTGTTTCATCTTTGTCGTAAATTCGAACAACAGCTGGATATATTTGTTCTCGTAAAATGTGTCTTATAGCTTCTAAAGAATTTTCAAATGTGGGAAATGCATAAGATACAAGTGTTCTTTTTGCTGGTAATGGCCAAATTCTTAATGTTGCAGTTGTTACAATCCCTAAAGTACCTTCATTTCCAATAAAAATTTTATCTAATTGTGGTCCTGTGGCTTTTCTTACAATTGGTTTAAAATTAATAATTTCCCCTAGTGGAAGAATAACTTCCATACCTAAAATGATATCCTCAATCTTTCCATATTTGGTTGAAAATTGACCCGCGGCTTTATGGGCAATCCAACCTCCTAAGGATGATGTATAGATAGATTGTGGAATATTTCCGCAGGTATAACCTTTTGCATTTAAATAACGCTCCAAGTTCATGCCATTTATTCCAGTTTCAACGGTTACGGTTAGATCCTTATCACTAATTTCTATAATCTTATTAAATTTCTTCATATCAATGATGATACCACCCCTAACAGGAATCGCGCCCCCAACAACCCCAGAGCCCTCTCCAAAAGGAATCACAGGAATTTTTTCTTTATTCGCTAATTTCAAAATTTCCACTATTTGTTCTTTAGTCTCAGGCCATGTAATATAATCCGCTAATGCTGCAATTGTTCCCTCTAAAGTCCAATTATAACCGATTATTGAAGCATCTTTTGTATAAGCGAAAATATCAATCTCACTCGCGGATATATTACTCTCTCCAATGATTCTTTTTAATTTGTCTTCAATTTCTTGTTTATTTTGAATTACGGTTCGATCTTTATCATAAATCAATTTATACTCATTTAAATCCATAAATAACCAGCTTTAATTTAATTAACAATTATTTAGAAAAATGATTGGAATTAATTTAAAATTTCTATTGTTATAAATCCTTTAACATTACTTTTAAGAAAAAGTATGAGAAAAAGCGCGTAAATTAATAATAAGTGTCTCCAGTAATTTTATTCACCTTTAAATGTCTAAACCTAGATTTAGTTTTAATCCGCGCGATATTTGAAGATACATTCTCAACAACTTCCGACGGAAATAAAAATTTAGTCAATTGAATAATCATTTGTCGAGTTTCAATGCAATTATATAACTTAAGAATTTCTAACGCATAAAATTGCTCGGAAATTAAATCAAAATTCATATCTTCTGAAAATTCAAGAAGTTCTAAATTTCTATAAATTCTAGATATAATACTTGATAAAATTTCATGATCTTCTATCTTGTCTAAAGTGTTTCTCATATAATTGCAAAATAATACATAATAAGTCGCTTCAGATGAAACAAAACCATCTCTAAATTGTTTTATTCCTTCCGGTGTTATTCTCAATTCTAATTCTTCCAATATGGCTAGAATATTGTCTTCTACGTTATGAATATGTATGAGATTATAAATTTTTAAAATAACTACTAATTGTGATGTTTCTAAATTCTTTAAATAGGATGGCTCGAAATATTTCAAATCAGTTTCTATTAATTTATTAATTTGAGAATTTGTAAGCCACAATTTCATAAATTCTGTAGTTTTTAACAAGTAGTAAACTCCATCAGTAGCCTGTACTAAGGGTGCTTCAAATTCATCTAACGCTTCTTCATACAAATCCATTAAGAACTTCCTAATTTTATCTATGTCAAAAGTTAAATTAAGATGTTTCCCTAAATATATCCCACAATAATAGAGATCAGGGTTTCTAAGAGTAACTAAAGGAATAGTAATTAACCACTCATTCATATTATTCAAAATATATTCTCTAACATTAGAAAAATCAAATATCTTTTCTATATGAAAAAAAGTAATTAAACGATCTATCAAATATAAAATCTGTAATTTTTCTTTTGGATCTTCTAAATCCTCTAAAGCTTCAATTTGTTCTTTATTTTCAATTAATTTTTTTACAAATCGTTCTTGAATTTGAATATATTTCTTCAAATTTTCTTTTTTTTCGGGATGTTTGTTAATTAGATCTTTTAAGTTTCTCAATTCAACTATAAATTCTAAATGCAGAAAATTTTTTGATTTCAAATTAAGCATGATTGGATTAACATTAATATCAACTAGATAATCCGCAACTTTTTCTAAAAAAATCTCATATATAATAGGTGCCAATCTAAGATCATAAATTTCATGAATTAAAGAATTTTTATTATTATCATTAGTATTACCTTCAGAGAAAAGATCTAAAAATCTATTTTCTATATCTTCTTGCTCAAATCCCAATTCTAGTAAATCAGGTGTAATATGATCCAAAACTTCAGTAACTAAATTCTCTAAATTATCTATATCAACATTGGTGTTTTTAATGAAACTATTTATACTTTCAACAAAAAATTGGTCTAACCTATTATAAAATGAATCAATATGATCCAAATATAAACTAAAAATATTAAACAATCCTTGAAATATCATTTATACATAAGTGAAATTTTAATTATATTTATACCATAAAACTCAAGCTTATTATATTTTATTTAGATGAAAAGAAATTAATATTTTATTCTTATATATTATTTAAAAGCAGTATTTATCAAGTAAAATGAAAATTTGTTTTCATTATTTTTGATTTTTTCCTTGCAAAGGGGTTTTGTGGGGGTAAAAATGATAGGAAAGTTCGGTTGAATAAATTTTAAAAAATGATTTCGATAATACTAAAGAATTGAATTTTAACCATAATGGATACTTAAAATTTGAAAAAACTACTTCATAAAATTTAAAATTAAAAAAGAATCTATATAGATTAGAAAGAGAAAGATGATAAATATGACATCAAACATATTTGGGACTTCGGGCATCAGACGTATTTTTAAAAATTATTCGGAAACTGATCTTATGTTCACTCCTCAAATGGCATTAGAAGTGGGGTTGGCGCTTGGAACTTATTTGAAGGGAGGAATTGCTGTCATCGGGAAAGATATTAGAACTTCTGCTTTACCAATAGAATATGCTTTAATTTCAGGATTAGTAAGTACAGGATGCAAAGTAATTACCCTAGGAATAGTAACCACCCCCACATTAGCCATCTCTTTAAAATATCTCAATGGTGATGCTGGTGTAATGATAACAGCTAGTCATAATACTCCTGAATATATAGGTCTTAAGTTGTGGAATCCGTCGGGATTAGGATATTCCCCAGATCAAGAAGAAGAAATTGAACGGATATTTAATGAAAAGGATTTTGCAAAAACTGAATGGTATAATATCGGTAAGGTTACCCAAGTAAATGATGTTAACGATACACATATTTTAGATGTGACAAGTCGGATTTTATTCAATGGGGATCAATTAAATGTAATAGTTGATCCAGGAAATGGAGCAGGATGTGAAATTGTACCTAAATTATTAACAAAATATGATATAAATATCGTCACTCTTAATGCTAATATGGATGGGCGTTTTCCTGGACGTCATTCGGAACCTAGCAAAAAAAATTTAGCGCAAATATCTAATTTTTTGAGAACATCTGAACAAAAAGATATTGGAATTGCTTTAGATGGGGATGCAGACAGAGTCATTTTTTTGGATGAAGTTGGTAAAATTGTAGATCCAATTAGATTATTAGCGTTATTATCAAAATATTATATCCAAGAACATCGAGATTCACTCACAAAAGACAAGTTAAAAATAGCTACACCAATTAACTCTTCAAGTTTAATTGAGGATGTATTGCATCCTTTAGGATGCGAAATTATTCGTACTGAAGTGGGTGATATTAAAGTTGCCATAGCATTAGAGGATAATGGAGGCTTTTTGGGTGGTGAAACATCAGGAACTTATATCTGGCCTGACTTTCATTTTGGTCCAGATTCAATCGTAACAATAGCTAAAGTATTGCAAATGGTTGTTAATAGTGGAAAGTCCTTAAATGAGTTATTGATTGATATTCCTGATTATCCGTATTATCGGGATCAATTTAAATTAAAGAAGGACATTCCTTTTAAGGAGGAAATTAATGAGAAAATTATCACTCTAATGAAAGAAACTTTTGATTCTTTAGGAAAGAAGGTTATATCAATTAACAAACTTGATGGATGTAGATTTGATTTTCAAGATGGATGGATTTTAATTAGACGTTCTGGCACAAGCCCATATCTTAGAATCTCTGGTGAATCAAATATAAATATGGAGGACTCAATAAAAATTAATAAATACGCGGAAGAAAACATGCGTAAATTAAATTTAATATGATCAAATTTATTATCCTTTAAATCCCTGAAATTTTAGTGAGAAATTTAGGTGTATCACAATTGATACCATTCATCCTTGAAATTTCTAAAGTTAATAATTGAACTGCTAAAATAATAATTAGAGGTTGTAAGTCCATTATTGTATTTGGAACTTGGATTCCAAAATCAATAGGATCGGGTTGTTTTTCATTTTGCATTACTTCATATATTCCAAAAATCGTGGCGTTTCGTTCTTTAATGCGGGAGAGTAAATTGATTAAATTTAGTTTTCTTTTATCTTCTTCATGTGGTATAATAGCTAATATGCATGTTTTTGGATCTGCAAGTGTTATGGGACCATGGGGGAATTCTGCTGTAGAATATGCTTGACCAAATATTCTAGCTCCTTCTTTTAATTTTAATGCGGCTTCCATTGCTGTTGCATAATCTGGTCCACTGCCCAATATAAAGCAAAATTCAGCAAATTTAAAATAACGCGAGTAATTTTTAACTTTTTCATGTAATTGGGGTAAATAGGAATACAATTTATCAGATATTCTAACCAGCTCCATCCAAATTTCATTATATTCATAATTCGGAATAGATTTTTTTTCTTTAGCTATTTCCAATGAGAACATTGATAGGATTGCAAGTTCAGTTACATAAGTTTTTGTAGCTAATACTGAATTTTCGACACCACATTCCAATGAAATGCAATACTCACACGTACTTGCGAGGGTAGCTTTCATATCATTTGTGATACCAATGGTTAAACATCCAATAGCTTTAGCAATATTAACAGATTCAATTGTGTCTAATGTTTCTCCACTTTGAGATAAGGCAATAACACAATCTTCTTTATTTAAAATTGGTTTTATCAAATACTGAAATTCCATGCTATATTCCGTAAATGTAGGAATTTTTGTTATCCGATTGAACATGTATGATATTGCAAAGCCAGCATGATATGAACTGCCTGCTCCGATTAAATATATATGATGAGTATTTCTTTCGACTATATACTTGCTTATTTTGCTAACCAATTTTTTTTGATCCGTAGCTCTTTTCAAACAAGCCGGAATTTCAAAGATTTCTTTTTCAGTTTGACTTCCTAGTGCGCCTATTTTAGGTGGATTGTATTTTTCTTTCAAGGCGTTAACTCTCTTTGAAATTTGGTTTAATGTAAAATGAATCGATAAGCTATACTTTAATAAATTACATGAATTTAATAAGATATTACCAAGTTGATCTAAAAATACATAACATAATTTTTTAACTTATTCAAAGATTTATTCATATAATTACATTACATTACGAAAGTAGAGAGTCTATATGTGTGGAATTTTTGGGATAGTCACTAATCAAGAGATTTCTATTGGAAAAGTTGTTCTCGATGGTATTAGAAGATTGGAATATCGAGGATATGATTCTTGTGGTATTGTTGTCCAATACGATTCTCAATTACTAGTTAAGAAAGATTCTGGGAAGATTGATGAGATTCATAAAAAAATAGTTCTTGATGAGTTCCCAAGCGGTTCAAAATTAGCTCTTGCTCATACCAGATGGGCAACACATGGACCACCAACAAAAATTAATAGCCATCCTCACTTGGATTGTAAAAATAAAATTGCTGTAATTCATAATGGCATACTTGAGAATTTTATACAATTACGAGAGGAATTAAAATCACGAAATCATGTATTCAAATCCGAAACTGATACGGAGATTATCCCACATTTGATCGAAGAACTAATGGATAAAGGATTAGATTTCAAAAATGCAGTTGTACAATCGCTAAAAAAGTGTAAAGGTGCTTTTGGCATTGCTGTATGTCATGCCGATTATCCCGATACAATCATTGTAGTTAGGAGAGAATCTCCACTAGTCATAGGGATTAATGAAGGAAAAACTACTTATTGTGCATCTGACATTCCTGCTTTTTTACCATATACTCGTCAATGCTATATCCTTGATGATGATCAAATGGCTATTTTAAGACCTGGAACTGTGGAATTCTTTGATTTAAACAATATTGATGTACCCTTATTAAAAGAAGTACAAACTATAGAATGGAGTATTGATGCTGCAGAAAAAGGAGGGTTTGCTCACTTCATGCTAAAAGAAATTTATGAAGAACCAAAAGCTTTGAGAAATACACTGAAAATTTCAAAAGAATTACTCAAAAACTTTGCTCAAATATTATGGAGTGCTAAAAATATTTTTATAACTGCAGCTGGGACTTCATTTTATGCAGCTTTAGCTGGAAAACACATTATAACACATTTTCTTGATAAATACATCCAAGCCATTGAATGTTCTGAATTTCAAACAGAATTAGGGAATTCTCTCCAAGAAGGAACAGTGATTATTGTTCTTTCGCAGTCAGGTGAAACGGTGGATACTATTGAAGCAATTCGTTGGGCTAAGGATAAATTAGGAAAAAAAGTAACTGTTATTGCAATTACTAACGTAGTGGGATCTTCTATAACACGTTATTCAGATCAAGTGATTATAACTCAAGCTGGACCTGAAATAGGTGTTGCGGCCACCAAAACATACTGCACTCAAGTATTATCCCTTGCTCTAATTGCATTAGAGATCGCCAAATTACGAAAAATATTCCCTGATTTAGAACTCGAAAAATATTATGCTGCACTCGAAACTACACCGAATATAATTGAGACTTTCCTTGATACAAATATAGAACATATTAAAGAAATCGTAAATAGCTTAGAAAAAAGTCAAAGTTTCTTCTATTTAGCGCGAGGAATTTCGATAGCCACTGCTAAAGAAGGCGGTCTAAAACTAAAGGAGGTAGCTTGTCGGTTTATTGAAGGATATTCAGCAGCTCATGCGAAACATGGACCTATCTCCTTGGTAAGAGAAGGATTCCCTATTATATTTATTGCTCCACCTGATGAAACTTATTCACGATTGGTAGGGAATGTTATGGAATTTAAGGCAAGAGGGGGTAAGATTATATCAGTAGTGGTAGAAAATGATAAACAGATCACAGATCTGAGTGATATCACTATAAGAATACCTCAACCTGATAATAAATACTACAACATTTTTAGTCCAATCACCTTTACACCTGCACTACAACTTCTTTCTTATTATGCTGCATTGTATCACGGACTTGATCCTGACAAACCTTTAAATCTGTCTAAGACTGTGACAGTACATTAATATCGCGTTTCTAGACTTCTTTTACTTGAAAAATATGGGATTTCCATGGATTTAATTGAATGAATAATCCGTATTCATCCAAATCTTTTCCTAAATATTGAAATTCTTCATCTATGATGAGATCCTTAAAGCTCCATTGTGAAGACCCATATTTTTTATCTTTTATTTTAATATGAGCTTTAGCGGGATTTATGCTATAATTAACAATTATCAAGAAAGTCTTTTGATTTGTCTCCCAAACATAAGAAATAATATTGTTAAACGAAGAATCTTCATGTTCGATTTGAGTTACTTCACAAATGGACCATTTAGCTTTATCCTTCTCAATGAAGGAGATAATATTAAGGAGCTTATCGTAAAATACGGATATTTTTAAGTTGGGTGTTTCCATTGGATTTTTTCCTAATTGGATGGGTAATTTTATTTCATTCCCATCCATTTGACCTTCATAGATAAGACAAGCTCCAGGCAAAGTCATGATTATTACTGCTGCTGCTAATGATGCTTCTTCACCAAAAACATTAACCGCTCTTCCCTCATCATGATTTTCGATGTATCGTAATAACTTAATTTGATAATCACATTCTGCTTGAATATGGGAAATTACTTTTTGAGCATTATCATTCCTTAATCGGTCATATAATGGTTTATCATAACAATAATCAAATCCTTGTTGCTGCAATTTCCATTCCATATCCCAATACACTTCAGCAATAAATAAGAAATCAGGATATTTTTCCTTTATTTTGGGAATCACTTCTTCCCAAAAATCAATTTTAGGAATATCACCAACTTTTTCAGCCCATGTTTTACTAAAAACCTCGTTTGTCACCAACATTGCCATATCACATCTAACTCCATCGCATTGTTCTGCAATTGATAATAACGTACTTATAGCTTTCGTGCGTGCCTCTTCTGAGAAAGCATTTATCTGTACAGTATCTGTCCATGGTGGAAAATTAGGGTCTCGACCATAAGCGTAAACTTTTTTTCCAATAGAGAAATATTCGTAAGGTTTTGTCATTAAATCTTGAAGTGTTCCACTAATGAATAGATCGGATTTTTCTAATGTCCATATATGATCAATGGCTACATGATTTGGGACATAATCAAGAATTAATTGAATTCCTCGTTGCTTTAAATCGTTTCGGAAGGATTCCATCCCTTTTGTTCCTCCTAAATGTGAATCAATATGATAATAAAATATTGAATAGGGTGAACCAACCACATCTTCCGTGTTAAAATATCTTAAAGCTTTTCTATACTCTTCTTGCAATCCTTCATGATTAATTGCTATTTCCCTTCCTTTTGGACTCCTTTCCCATGCGCCCATTGTCCAAACGGCATCAAATTTACTTAGTACTTTATCTATAATATCAACAGGTATATTTTCTAAATTGATGTTATGACCATATATATCAGAGAGTTTATTTAGCCACGACCAAGTATTTATCTCATATATTTTTGGATTTTTGGACCAAATTAAATTTCCATTTGTCATGAGTTCGCACTTGATTTTTATTAATGATTAATATTTATCTGACTTTCTTAATAAACTGAAGCATACTAGTTTCCTTTCTTCTTTTTAAATTATTCTTATTTCAAGATAGGCTTCTAAGTTAGGCAATAAAATGAATATATATAAATTTCAAAATAATCATATGTATAATAGGATATTAAGATATTATTATGAAAAAAAGTGGTTAAAATGAGTACTGAAGAAGAAAAAGATGCTTTACGCCAACTTATTATGCTTATTTCTGATTTACGTGCTAAAGATGAGGAAAGATATGAAGCCCATGTGAATTTTATGAACGAAACGATCAAGATGATTAGTGCTATCGAATCTCAGATGAATAAACATTGGTCTACTGTATTGGAATCCTTAGGAGAATTAAATGAAAACATAAATGATAATTTAGATTCGTTATTAACGGGGATTAACCCAAAAGGACTTCGCGAAACGTCAAAATCACTAAAAGAGATAATGGAAACTATGAATCGGAGCGTTCAATCAATGAATTTAGAGAAAGTGCTTAGTGAATTGAAATTCTTAAAATCTACCACTATAACTCCCGAAATACAAGCAACTCAGGTTATCCCTGGGACCCAAAAACCTGAGCCAATAACAGCTGGGATTAATTTAAATAATCCTACTCCCGCATCAGCAGCAACCCCGTCTCAAGAACAAGAAGTGTATGGTTATGTTCCAAAGAAGAAGAAAAAGGATGATGAAGATGAACCTCATCTTATGAGACCTTCGGATTTATTTAAATAAGCAAATTTTTGGTATTTATTTCAATATTTTTTCTTTTAACGAATAAATTTATTCATAAAATTAGCCAACTTTCCTTTTACTTCATCTAAATCTTCCCCTATCTTTTTAAATTTTATTACAATTGCGGGAATTTCAAGATCATCATTAAATTTTTCCATTATAGAGTTATATACATTTGAAATTGAATGACAACCCGAAACTTGATTAAAAATTACACCATCAATCTTTAAATCTTTAGCAGCTTTTAAATAAGATTGAGTTAAGGCATCTTTATCACATCCCAATCCCTTATTTGAAGCATTTAAAAGAAATTTAGCATAAGTTTCTATTGGATCCAGCTTTGATGATACAGGAATTTCTTCTAGTAAGCCAAAAATATCCCAATCTGCATAGATAATACGACCTCCTAAATTATATACCATCTCATGAACCATAGGCTCAAAACCTGAGAAGATAGGAGTGAAGAGTAATCGAGGCATTCCAGATACATCAGTACCGTTCTTTTTTTGGATTCGCATTCGCATTTCTTTGACTAAATGCCCGATATTATCAAGATACCTTTGAGCATTTGAGTTATAATCTTGAAAGGAGATCGTTAATAAAGCCAAAATTTCTGCTAATGTTGCAGGATTGCAAGGATAGAAATCAGAAGTACTAATTTCATATAAAATTGTTTTGTAGAATCGCTTCACTTGGTTTCCTATTCGAAATTGCTTTTTCAAACTTTCTTCAGTGACTAAGTTTCCAGTTATATTTTCTAATTTTTTAATTGCTTTGTTTATATTATTGACCATCATTTCTAATGCTTCATTTGTGGTTCCCAAATCCTTTGGAGGAATATCAACCCATATTTGAGGGGAATCAGTGGATTTAAGTGATTCAGAAAACTTATTCCATTCCCCGCAACGCATGGCAAAATTTAGATTCCCATCTACATTCTTTCCCTTTGATATATGCATTCCATAAAGTGCATTAACGCCATAACATAAATCAGAAGGAACACCAGTTTTAACTCCCAAATCATACATGGTGTTATATTTATGATTAATGGAAGTAATAACTTCTTCGAGGATCTTATCTACGATCTTAAGAATATCAAATTGCCGGGCAAGATCCAAGGCTTTTGATGTCAAATCCCAACCCAAAACACTAGTTGCGGAGTTAAGTGCTAACAAAACAGTATTTAATTTGAAAGTTTCCATTCTTATTGGAAAAACAGGAATAGCCCCTGCTGCAAACACGAGATCTGGAAAACCTAAAGCTACAGATATTAACTTTTTTCGTTCCCGCGTTTTTTTTCTTTTTAAATAATCTTTTCCAGTTAAAAAATTATAGGACATTTTTAATACAGATGCAAAACTGATTACATCGTCAGCATAGATGCTCATTATTCTGTAGACTCCAAGTACGTTTTAAGAATATCCTTTTTTTGATTTATAATTTATTACTAATTGAAAAATTTTCTATATATATAAAGCTATATTAGGATTATTATTTTTATTACTTGAACATTTCCATAAAAGCACCAAGTCGGGTGTTTACTTGCTCAATATTATCACCAATCCTATTAAACGTCAATGATATGGATGGAATTTCCAAATCTCGTCGTATTTTGTCTTTTAACATTGCATAACAGTTAGATACAGAATGACAACCGAATAGTGAATTAAAAACTAAACCATCAGCATTCAAATTTTTAGCTACTCGCATGTATGAATTTGTTAAAACGTTATTGTCGCAACCAATTCCATTTTCGGTAATATCTGATAAGAAATATGCATAAGCTTCTATGGGATCAGATCTACTTGAAATAGGGATATCATCAAGGAATTTAAAAACATCCCAATCGGCATAAATAGCTCTACCTCCAAGATTATAGATTATCTCGTGAGTCTTGGGCTCCCAACCCCCGAACATGGGTGTAACCATTATTTTTTTGTACTTTGAAACATCCATACCGATGCCCTTTTTAATTCGTTCTCTCATCTCATCTACCATTTGATGAATGTTTTGAGCGTATCTTTTAGGGTTCGAATTATAATCTTGAAAACTAATACTAAGCAGAGCTAAAATTTCACTGAAGGTAGCTGGATTGCATGGATAGAAATTTGAAGATCCAATTTCATAAATTATAATTTTGTAATCTCTGTGAATTTGATTTGCCACTTTAAAATGTTCTCTTAACTGATTATCATTGAATGAGTTACCACTTATATCCTCAAGATCAGTTATAGCATGTCTAATATTATCCTCAAGCAACTCTATGGCATTTCCAATATTTCTTGGAGGAATATCTAACCAAATTTGTTTGACTTCATTATTTATGCTTTTTAAAGACTCTAAATACTTATTCCACGCACTACATCTTATAGAATAATTTATTGTAGCGTCTACATTTTTCATTTTCGAAACATGCATCCCCACTAAAGTTTTTAAAGCAAAGCAGAAATCACTCGATATCCCTCTTTCTACTCCAATATCATACATCTCATTATACTTTTCATTTAATGTTTCTATTACACCCTCGATTATGTCATCAATAACCTTACTGACTTCTTTAATCCCGGCGTTTTTTACAAAACCTAAAATTTTTGAAACATTGTCCCAACCAAAAATACTAGAGGCTGAGCCTAAATATGATAGATATTTACTTACTTTGAAAACTTCCATCCTTATGGGAAACACAGGAACGAGGTTCGGAAAGCCAAATAATAGGTCAGAAAATGGTAATGCAACTGAAATAAGATGTTTTTTTCCTCTTAATTTCATCCTTTTTAATTCATCTCTTCCAGCGATTAAATTATAAGACATCTTTAAAACGGAAGAAAACCTGATAATTTCATCTGCATATAAACTCATTATTCTAATAACTCCAAGTATGCTTCGATTCTAGTCGATAATTGACCTCTATTGGATCCAGAATAATCTCTTTCTAAATTTAACACCGTAATTCCTTCTTTTTGTAATTTTTCTTTAAAATATGATGAAAGCATTGAAAAATGATCGCAAAATTTAATGATATGATTTATTACTCCGACATTTTTATTAGTTTTCTTTTTTTGAGAATTATTTATTTTTATTAATTGAGCAATTTTATTATCCAAGAAGTTTGGAACTGAATGGTCACTAAGCGTATTCTTTTTATATCTCTGAACTAATAAATCATATGGATTTAGGTCCGAATTTAATTCATCTTCACTAAAAACCTGAGAATAATAATGATTTCCAATCCATGTGTCAAAGAAACACACATTTCCCCCAGCATCCTCAATCAAGTCAACTAAATAATCATTAATGAATACCGAGCAACCAGTCAAAATTACATTCTTAAATTTATTTACTTGATTAATCTGTTTTTCTCTATTTCTTTCAATGAAATCGGTTAGTCTATCATAATAAGAGGGTCCAAATAACATCGCTTCTTGGATGATTTGCAATTTCTTTGAACCGATTAAATTTAAAGAATTTAACTCATATAATTTCTGTTTAAAATTATTATATTTTCTTATACTTGCATATAATTTATCATTTGTCAGTTTAGATTTTGTAATATCTTCAAGTTGTCGCTTGAAATCTTCTAATTCTAACCTAAAATATTTTTCACTATTGTCGTTTTTCGTATAAGAAACATAAAAGTTTAATCGTGGTATATTGAAATATTTAGTAATTACTTCCGAAGCGGTTATATCACTAACGCAATGGTTAGATACTATAAAGTAGTCGACCAAATCTAGAAACTGATATTTAGAAGGTTTTACAGAAAAAAGACCAATACTGGATTGAGCAAAGGCGCACGTTGAGGGAGGTAAATAATCATGGCTGGCATTCATTAACTCCTCATTTCCACCAAATATCATTCTTAAAGGAAAGATACCACATGCATCCATCATCTCTTCGGGAATATTATCATGAGTCAAAAACGCTGCAATTTTAGCACCAGTTTGTTTTTTTTCTTGTAAAACTAATGAAAAATCAGATAAAAGAGTCATAACATCCATGTTTAATTAGCCGTCAAATTTGAATTTTAATCAAGAAAGACTTAATTCTTTATAAAATTTTACCGATCATAAATATAAACAAATGTATTAAAAAGAGTTTTAAAAAGCCCTATGAATTAGCGCTATTTTCTTGAGCAATTAAAGCTGCTCCAATCGCTCCAGTTAATTGTGGAAATTCTGGTATAACTATTTCGTATCCGAGTTCCTCTTCTAAATACTTTTTAACTGCGCTATTTAAAGCAACACCACCGCAAAATACAAGTTTAGGTTCAACTCCAATCCTCTTTGCCATTCCTGCAACTCTTTTTGCAATTGATTTATGAATCCCGCTGGCAATATCTTCCTTTGATGCACCTCTAGCAAATAAACTTATTACTTCACTTTCCGCAAATACGGTACAAGTTGAACTAATAGACGCCGGTTTATTTGACTTTAATGCAAGTGAACCAAAATCTTCAATAGGAACTTCTAATGCGCGAGCCATTACTTCCAAGAATCTCCCCGTACCAGCAGCACACTTATCATTCATCTGAAAATCAACAACTTTACCAGTTTTGGAGGAAATTAAAATAGCCTTGCTATCCTGACCTCCAATATCGATTACTGAATGGGCATCCGGAAAGAAATATTGAATCCCCTTAGCATGAGCAGTAATTTCTGTGACTCTATCATTAGCAATATCAATAGTATTTCTACCATATCCAGTGCTCATGACATATACGTCAGATCTTTTTAGATTATGCTTGTTAAGAATCTCATCAAATAAATCATGGCCTATTTTTTTAAAATTATATGTTGAACGTTCAGTACGATGATCAACTAATTTGCCTTCAATGAATAAAGCAATTTTTGTAGCAAGGCTTCCTATATCGATTCCAATAAAAGTTACCATTTTGAATGCTCTTATATGAATTGTAAAGAAAAAAATAGTTCAGAAAATATTAAATTTGCGTTGCTATAAATTGATATTTTTAAGATAGATTAGATACCCAAAAGAAGAGATACTAGAAGTGTTACAACCCCTGCAGTAATTAAATGAATTGAATACTTTATTTTACCTCCTTCTGAGATGTTTCCAAGGAAAATTCCTAGATAAATGAGTAACCCTGCTAATATTACATAAGAAAATATGAAGTGAAAGAATGTCAATGTGGTACCAAAAAAAAAGGGGATCAAAGGGAGAGAGGATCCTAACACGGGGGCAAAGCCATCAACCAAGGATGCAATCCAAGTTGCAAAATCCTCTGCTTGTTGGATTATCGGTTTTTCTTTCTTCTTTTTTTCACTAGATAACTTTTCTCTTATAAATGAGATTTTTCCTTTTATAGGAATTATCATCGCCTTTTGGATGTCTTTTAATTCTTGCTCTTCAATGAAATCATTTTCTATAGATTTCAAATTCTTATTTTCTTCAAGTATTACCATGTCTTTTCTTAAATCTGCCATTTTTTTTTTCCGTTCTGCTTCTTCAGAAAGAAAAGCTCCCCATAGTCCACTAATTCCAATAGCCAAAGCCGTAGCAAAACCATAGATAATTACTGTGCTTGGAGTGTTCCTTACTTCATCTGGATGTAGAAATACAATAAAAAGACCACTTACTATCCCCGCACAAGTTAGAGCACCATCAAAACAATTATTGAAAAATTTTCGGCGAACTATGATTCCAAGATCTGACATAATTGCGAATTTTTTCCATTTTTTCCTTACATCTTTTAATCCCATTATTTAATATAACACCTATACTCACAGAAAAATTAAATGAAAAGTATATTTTTAAATTCACGAAATCATATCAGTTAATAATTTTTTTTGATAATAAATACTTTATTTTGAAAACTGATGATTTTTATTTACATAATCATATATTATTCATAGATATTATTCATTGATTATAAAAGTGTAGGGAATCTATAAATGGCAATAAATAGCAAAATAAAAGAAGAAATAATTTCTTTACTGATTGAACATTCTCGTATCATATATAATGTAATTAGCGATATGGCTGTATATTATAATTTTTGGACTGAAGATCAAGATAAGAATCTTGAAAAGAAAAGAAATAAAATGCAGATGCTTGAAGAAGAAGCAGATGAAATAAAAATTCAAATAATACAAGGATATTCTGAAGTCGGAGCTGGCTACGGTGATTATATTGATTTAATATTAAAGATGGATGCTGTAATTGACTATCCACTAGAATTTGTAGATATGTTGCCTAAAATAGAGTTAAGCCAAAAAATAAAGAAGGAAGTCAGTAAAAAATATCATAATCTAATTAATATAATAATTCAGATGACTGATGTTTTAAAAACCACTATTAAGAACTTAAGGGATAATAAAACAGCAGTATTCAATAATACGACAGAGATACACGAATTGGAAAATGAAATTGATAGAATCTATAGAAAATTCTTAGAATATTTGTATTCTAATGAGGAAATTAATATTAGATCTTTGTTAAGGTTGAGAGATAGTATAGTATTATTGGAACAACTAGCAGATCGAATACATGATATAGCCGATCTAATTCGTGTTTTATTGTACCATTGATTTGTCCTAATCAATCAATACTTATTGATTGATTGATATATTGAACAATTTTTAGTAAAGTTTTTACGTAATTTATTTTTCTTACTTCTTAAAACTTAATAAAAACAATAACTGGAAGTGAAAGATTTGAATGGTAAACAAAAATTTTATTTATTAATTGGATTTTACCAAATATTTTTAGTATTAGTTGTGTTTTTTTCCGTAAATGGCTTGATTACATCAGTAGTTGCCCAAACTCCATCTGACGCAATAGATTATTATTCATCTTCAACAGCAGGGTCATTAGCGATCGCTTCAGCATTAGCTGTTGGTTTAGCGGTATTAGGGAGTGGTATAGCTTTAAAAAGTATGGGAACATCTGCTATAGCCGCATTGACAGAGAGGGAAGAGTATTTTTTTAAAGCATTTTTAGTAGTAGCTTTAGGAGAAGCGTTAGCAATATATGGATTAATTATTGGAATATTGTTATGGACAAAAATCCCAACCCCCCCTTATTCGTAGATTTTTTTTTATAATATATAATCGGTGTTTAAATAATGATAACGGTTCCATCTTATGATTTCACCTTCATTAAGATAGCTTCTCTTAAGCAGTTAATCATCGATGAAGAAACTTTAGACAAGTTAAAAGATTTTAATGAAATTGAAGGATTTCTAAACTATATCGAGCCGTTTTATCCCGATTTAAATATTAAAGAAAATAGTATTGAAGAAATTGAGAAAGCACTATTCCATTTCTTTTTTAAACTGATAGGGAAATTAATTTCCATTTCCCCAATAAATATGAGGCGTTTTTTGAAAGATTATTTAGTTAAATATGAGATAATGAATATCAAGCAAATCATATTAGGATTTATTATTGGGCTAAATAAAGAAGAAATATCAAAAAATGTCAATTTTTTAATTGAAGAATATTTAGAAAACACAGATTTAATAAAAAAAATTATCGAAGTAAAGACGTTAGATGAAATTCAATTATATATGAAACCAACTAAATATAATAGGGTAATAAGAGAGGGTTTTCTTTATTTTAAAAATTATAATGAAGTTTTTGTCCTTGAAGCATTCTTGGACCAATTATATTACGAAAATCTATTAAAACGAGAAAAAATATTAAATGAAAAAGAAAAATCTATGATTTCTTTATTTAATTCCCTTAATACTGAGATATATAATATCAATACTATCTATCGTGGTATAATTAACAAAATTGATAAAAAATTATTAAATCAATTTATCATTAATCACTATCTCTTTTTAAAAGCGGATGAAATTGAAAATCTATTAAATCAAAAAACCTTAAATGATTTTTTTTCAAAAATTAATGAATATTTAGGAGCAACTCACGAATTAAAGTATAACTTTAACATTTTAGAATTAGAACATCCCTTATGGGAGCTTGAGAGAATGTATAAGAATTATTATTTCACAAAAATTAAGCATAAGACAGATGACATAGAATCCTTGACTATTAACCGTATTTTAGAATTAATTATAAAGAAAGAAAAAGAGATAAAATTAGAAATATTACCAAAAGTAGTAAGTATTATAAATAAAAACTATAATTCACTAAAACTGACAAATTAACTAATAGAATGTGATAAATTTGGAATTATTTAAATGGTTAAATGATATTGAAAAGATATACGAATCTTTAGTTAATAAGGCGAAAGAAGAGAGTATTACTGAAATTCAATCTTTAATTGATACTGAAAAAAAAGAAGTTGAGGAAATCCTTAAAAAGAAGCAGGAGTCTGTTGATTTAGTTTTAAAAAACTTTTCAAAAGATATTCAAGATCATTTAGAAAATTTTGAAAAAAAAGATTATGATGAGATTAAACTTATAAAAGATGTTTATCAAAAAAATAAGGATAAATTAATAGAAATAAGTTTAGAAAAATTAGGATATGATTTTTAGTGTCTGAACAAAAAATCCATGTATTAGGGTATGATTACATCGTTTCAATGTTAGGTTTGTTAGGGATAGAGGGAACTGTTATTAAGGAAAGTGATGATTTTCAGAAAGAATTTTCCAATTTAATCAAAAAGCCTTCAATTGATATGATAATCATTTCGTTAAAATTACCAAGTGATAGTGAAGATTTCTTGCTTAATTTTAAGTTAAACAAAAGAAAACCGTTTATCTTTTATCTTCCAGAAATTTTTAATTTAGATGTTATACCTAAAGATCTTTTCTTAGACAAGATATATGAATCGATTGGAAAAATATTAAGTTTAAAAGAGTGATTAATATTTCAGAAGAGTCAGATTTAAAAAAGTCCGTTGGAGCATTAGGAATTTATATGATAGATAAAGCTCAACAAGAAATCAAAGATATTCACAGGAGAACATTATTTCAAAAGGCTGAAATTAGAAAAGAATATTTAGAGAAAAAAATCGAGGGATCTAATAAGATCAAAACTATTTTCATCGAAACATACACACAATTTTTTAATAATAATTTAACATCTGCTCTTTTAAAATCTAAAGAGAAAATAATAAGTTTAAAGAATGAATTGTTAAATGACTTAAAATTCACTATTTATGAAAGAATTAAAGAAAAAATTAACAAAAATTATTCGGCTTATATCGCGTTTTTTTTAAAATTTATGCATAGTATAAGAAATGACATAGATAACAAAGGAGATATTGTCATACTTTTAAATTCTAAAGATTACAATTATTTTAGTAAAGATCTTAATAAAATTGAAAAGAATTTTAAAAATTCAGTTATAATTAAACAAGATTCTAAGGAGATTATTGGTGGATTTAATGTAAATCTGCCTCAGGCACTAATTTCTTATGATTATACTCTTGAGACATTAGTAAATAAAAATTATGTTGATATTGAAATAGAATTCTCTAAGCTAATTTCTGATTTAGGTTATAAAGAATTAGATGATAGTTTAGTAAAATTTATTCAATTAAAGAAAAATGATATAGAAGAATATATAAAAAATTATGAGTAAATCACATAAAGATAATCGAACTGGATATATTTCTGCAATTAATGGTTCCTTAATTGAAATCAAAGGATTAGAACAAAATATTCGGCTTCATGATTTAGTTAAGATCGCTACCCAAAATATATTAGGAGAAGTTATTCAAATTTATGCTAATCGAACAATTGTTCAGTGCTATGAAAATACAAATAATATAAGATTAAATGAAGAAATTATTAATTTAGGAGAACCTTTATCTATGGAATTAGGTCC
>Ga0315536_1000046_pt1 | contig 50362 bp, 38 predicted proteins | sample SalMarSW160230MG_FD_203093 | JGI IMG/M metagenome (GOLD analysis project Ga0315536, IMG submission 203093) | Salt marsh sediment microbial communities from the Plum Island Ecosystem LTER, Massachusetts, United States - Salt Marsh Sediment SW1602-30 ...
CCATCCTGTGATTTCTCAACTTTTTGTTTAAAGAAAGGATCAAGCATCAGGTTATTAAGGGACGGGTTATTGACAAAAGCAACTTTTATCTTACCCAGGAAAGCAGATCTGATAATACATCCGCCCCTCCACATAAGAGCTATTCCTCCATAATTGAGATTCCATTTATATTCATCAGCAGCAGCTTTCATCAGGGCATAACCCTGCGTATATGATACAATCTTTGATGCATAAAGCGCATCCTTAAGGTCATTTATGAATTTAATTTTATCACCGCTGAATTTTGCATCCGGACCATGAAGGATTTTTGAAGCAGCTACTCTTTCATTTTTCTCAGATGAAAGGCATCTTGAAAAAACAGCTTCGCCGATAAGTGTGAGTGGTATTACGAGGTCGAGTGCAGCCACAACTGTCCACTTTCCGGTTCCTTTCTGCCCTGCGGTATCAAGTATTTTGTCAACAAGAGGTTTTCCATCATTGTCTTTATACGCAAGGATATCACTTGTTATCTCTATCAGATAACTGTCAAGTTCTCCCTCATTCCACTCATTAAAAATAAGATGCATCTCGTCGGCACTCATGTGAAGCAGATCGCGCATTATCTGGTAGGCTTCCGTTATAAGCTGCATATCTCCGTACTCAATTCCGTTATGGACCATTTTTACAAAATGACCGGCTCCATTCTCCCCAACCCATTCGCAACATGGCGATCCGTCTTCTACCTTTGCAGCTATTGCCTGAAAGATTGGTCTGACCAATGGCCAGGCAGCTTTTGATCCGCCAGGCATAATAGACGGACCAAGTAATGCGCCTTCTTCTCCGCCAGATACACCGGTGCCTATGTAAAGAAGTCCTTTGCTTTCAACAAATGCTGTTCTCCTGTTGGTGTCAGGGAAATGAGTATTTCCTCCGTCAATTATTATGTCGCCTGGTTCAAGATTTGGAATGAGTGTATCGATCATCTCATCCACAGCGTCGCCGGCTTTTATCATCAACATTACTTTCCTCGGCCTCTGCAGCGAACTGATCAATTCCTCAATTGAATGTGTGCCAATTATATTTTTGCCTTTTGCTCTTCCGGCCAGGAAATTATCAACCTTCTGAGTATGCCTGTTAAAAACAGAAACCTGAAAACCTTTACTCTCCATATTTAACACAAGATTCTCACCCATTACAGCCAATCCTATTAATCCGATGTCTGATAAATTTTTCATAATTTTCCCTTTTATCTTTTATCTTTTGTTTTATAATATTCCGCCACAATCTCATCCATAACCTTACTTGTTCTGGCAGCTGTAATACCGGTACTGGGCGGTATTCCTTTCCCGTGAAGCGACTGCACTATTTTGCTTATAAGGTTCAGCTGGACATGTTCCGGGTGTTCGTTTATAAACTGTTTGGTGCCCGATTCATTCTTAAGGATAATCGGCACATAGCTGAAGCTTGAGAAACTTATAGAGCCTTTTTCTCCAATGATCTCTATTGAATCCCTTCCGCTTTCAAGTGACGCATTAAAACACCATGTACCTGTGCCGACGATATCGTTATCCATTAAAAAACCGACAGTCACAAAATCTTCCGCCTTATACAGACCGGCCTGGTTCAGAGCTATTGATCTTACATTTCTTATCGGGCCAAATACATAATCAAGCCAGTCAAGCTGATGTGAGCCTAGATCAAAAAAGTGACCTCCGCCTGAAATTTCAGGATCTACGCGCCATGGCAGGTTTCCTTCTATTTCATCTTTCGAAGGTGCTTTGAACAGTTGTAACTGGATGAATCGTATTTTACCTATACTTCCTTTCTCAATAAGATCTTTTACCATCAGAAAGCCTGGCAGAGCCCTTCTGTAATATGCCACAAAGACCGGAACTTTATGTTTTTCAGCTGCATTGTTAATTTTCTGACATTCAGAGTAGTTAAGCGCCATGGGTTTTTCAATATAGACAGGTTTTCCTGCCTTGATTGACGCAATGGCGTATTCAGCATGGCTTCCGGGAGGAGTTGCTACATAAACAGCATTAATCTCTTTATCGTTAATGAGATCATAAGCATCAGAATAGACCTTTGGAACGCGATGTCTTCTTGCATAATCTTCTGCAAGATCTTTATTTCTCCGCATTACAGCAATAAGTCTTGAGTCTTTTACTTTATTGAAGGCCGGTCCGCTTTTGACTTCTGTGACATTTCCGCAGCCAATTATTCCCCAGTTTATCATTTTATATCTGTTATCATTATAATTAAATCATTTTTTCCACCGAAGACCATAAACCCAGTGCCGGATTTGAGATATAGAATATCTCCTCTCCGTCATTCATCATATTGAAGCCATCTTTGAGTTTTGCCGGATCATATTTATTGATCATTTTATGAAGATCGTGAAATCTGAAGTTTACTGATTCGATCTCCATTTTTGTAAGGTGACCCGGGCAGTATGTTATTGAAAACCTTCCTTCTGAGCTGCCATGAATAAGGTGAGCCGCAGCACTCAGGTTGTTTTGTAATTCTTCATTTTCCTTGACATATTTCAGAGTAGCCCGGGTACCATGGTAACCATATTTTCTGATCAGCCTGTCGATCTCTTTATCCTCCCCGAACTCTTTAAGACCTGGTGCCAGTACTATAAGTTCTCCTTTGTCTGCCATTGCCATTCTGGTTCGGTATATACTCTTATTACCCAGCCATGTACTTTTAAATTCAGACGGGTCGAGATATACAATAACTTTATTCAGTGGTTTATCAAAAATCGAAAAATTGACTTTTACCGACAGGTCAGAAGCCAGGTTGAAAGCCTCGTCATCATCACCAATATACAATCCCCTGATAACCAGGCTTCCCGTCTCATCACGACCGATTACCGTAAGAATATATACAACAGGAAGATGACTTATGAATTTTTTTGAGGCATAGTTTAAAAGACTTCTGACAGGATTGCTGGCCTTGCCCATTATTTTTTCCATGCCATAAACGGCACCAATGAAATGACTTTTATTTATTCCTTCGGGACCGCCTGTTCCGATAAGCAGGTTTTTATTATAGTTGGCCATACCGCTTACCTCATGCGGAACCACCTGCCCGACTGAAAGAATAAGGTCGTGTTTACCATTATAAACAAGATTGTTCAGTTGTGCGGGCCAGGAATAATCAAGGGCTCCAGCGGTGATTTCTGAAACGAATTTCCCGGGTACTGTCCCGACGGTAACCACTTCTTTTCTCCAGTTGTGAACACGAAATAAGTTTTTTGGTATGCCCCTGTACATTTCTGAAATCTCACTTTCTGACATTGGAGCATGAGTACCCAAAGCGGGAAGAATGTCTTTAAGGCCATCTTTGTAATATTTATAAATCAGACCTGTCAGATCACCTGCCCTGGAATGGAAACGGGTAAAATCAGGCGGTACAACAAGTACCCTATTTCTGACACCAAGTTTTTCGAGGGTGGAATAAAGTCCGGTTTCAAGGTCTTTCGGACCTATTACCACATTTTCCCCTCCTGATTTAAAATATATCATAATTTTCTTTTTAGCCTATTTCCATTTTGGGTGCTCCGGAAGGTAAGCTTCAAATTCCTTAATAAGTTCAGCCTCATAAGCGCCCTTATATGTCCCGGCAAAGAACCTGTCCAGAGCTTCATTAAATAACCTTTCCCACGAAGCTTCCTCCTTCCCGGGATTGACAGGGTAGAAAAGGACTCCGTTCGACCTTGCTGCTTTAAGGTCTCCATTAGCATCACCAATCATAAGTATCTTATCATCAGGATATTTACCTTTAGCAGCATATTTAAGATGTTCAGCTTTTGTTCCGTGCTCCTGCCCGGCTATCATTCTTACAAAATGGTCTATCTCGTTTTCTTCCCATTCACGTTTAAGAGCTTCATATGGTGTTTGAGAAACAACCATGGCATCAGCAGCTGACTTAACTTTATCGAGGCATTCCCTCACATAGGGAAATGGATTTATGCCGAAGACCATCTTTTCTATGTCTTCATTCACTTTCAATGACCATTCAAGAGTCTGATTAATAAACGGATCATTAACTTCAGCAGCATATCTGATCAATGCAGGATTTCCCAGCTTTGTTTCTTTTTTCGTCCATTCGATAAGAGAATCAGCAGAAGGAACCTTAAAGTTTCTTGCCTTAATTTCGGGACGTGTTGCCAGAAGCCTGAGAGTCTCGCATACAGCAAGAAAACGATTACATCCCCTGGTGGTTGAATAGAGGTTCACAAATTCCCATGTCTCCCGTGCATATTTAGAAACAGGTTGCATTCCGAAATATTTTATGAAGTTCGGACAGAAACATTCTTTCTGCTTTATCTCCATAGTATCAAATGCACAGCCATCGGAATCTATTCCGATAAAAAACTCTTTTTCAGGTCGAAGGGCAAGTAATTGCTCGTGCGGGTTCATAATATTAATAGTCAAAAGTCAAAAGTTAAAAGTCAAAAGTCGAAAGTCGGAAGTCAAATTCCGATTACCGATTACCGGAGAACTTCTATTTGTAAGCTTCAGGTTGATAATCTTCAAGTTTTTTATCTGCAAATTTTATCTCAAATTGTGCGAATCTCTGTCTGCCATTAATCATAGGAACAGATGGCCAGTCTTCTCCGATCAGCGGCCTCACATAAGCCAGAAATTCATCAGTGACATCGTAACGGTTGGGAGCAATCCATTTTTCGGGGAAGGTTCTTTCAGAAAGAGCAACTTTTTCAAGAGGAACCTTATCATACTTCACATTATAGATTATTCCGGGTTCTCTCAGTATAGTAGCCATCCATCCGTTGCCATCATATAAGGCGATCTCAACAGCTTTCTGTCCTACTTTGTATGCTTCATCAAGGTCAACTATGGAGGCATAAGCAGTGGTATGGCGCTGGTCGGTACCCATAACCTGTCCGCGGGCAGCTCCTCTGGTCCTTAAACCTTTACTGTTAAGATAATTAACAACTGTTTGAAATACTGAAATCTGGCTCGATCCGAAGGAGGTATGGCCGAAGGCATCTTTCATTTCCCCGATTCCGCCGACATCAAATCCCTCGCTTATAACGACAACACATCTTCCGTCTTTTTTAAGCTGTTCATTTACATTATCAGCCAGGATATCAACTGATACTTTTGATTCTGCCATATAGATCTGCAGTGGCATTGTCCTATCAGGATCAGCAAGCCGTGCTGATGCAGGGATATAACCTATTTTGCGGCCCATTGCCTGCACTACCAGTACAGGATCAGCAGGGGAGGACCCCATATTTTCCTCATTGGCGTTCTGGATGACATGCGACCAGTACCTTGCAACGCTTCCATAGCCTGGTGTATGATCAATAAGTTTAAATTCATTATCACCTACGTCGTTATCGATAGTTTTTGGCACACCCACAGCAATCAGGTCAAGACCTTTTGTCCTGGCCAAATCGCTTATCTTCAGGGCAGTATGCTGTGAGTCATTGCCCCCGATATAGAAAAAATATCCAATATTATGCGCCTGAAACACATCCATGATCCTTTGAAAATCCTTACTCTGGTTGTCTCTGAGTTTATACCTGCAGGTTCCGATGCTTCCCGCCGCAGGAGTATTTCTTAACAGGGCAATCTCTTCTTCTTTCTGTATTGAGAGATCAAGTAATTCCTCCTTGAGAACTCCTTCAATCCCATGCCAGCCTCCGTAAATTTTGCCAAATTTTTCAGGGAACATTTTACATGACTCAATAATCCCTCTTAAAGAACTATTGATAACCGGCGATGGTCCGCCCGACTGGGCCACAATAACGTTTCTTGACATATTTTTTATTTTTCATTTTTCATTTTGCCCTGAGCCCTGAGCCCTGAGCCCTGAGCCCTGAGCCCTGAGCCCTGAGCCCTGAGCCCTGAGCCCTGAGCCCTGAGCCCTGAGCCCTGAGCCCTGAGCCCTGAGCTTTCATACTCCCGAATACGCGCTAAACCCTCCGTCAACAGGTATCACCACTCCTGTAACAAATTTCGACAGGTCAGAAGCAAGATAGAGCAGAGTGCCTGTCATTTCTTCAGGTGTTCCGAAACGTTCCATGGGTGTGCTTTTAAGGATCTTTTTTGCTCTGGATGTTGGTTCCCCCGTCTTTTCATCAGTAAGAAGGAATCTGTTCTGATCTGTAAGAAGGAAACCTGGTGCAATTGCATTAACTCTTACTCCGGTTAGTGAAAAATGAACTGCCATCCATTGAGTAAAATTATTAATTGCAGCCTTTGCGGCAGAATATGCAGGAATCCTGGTAAGAGGCCTGTATGAGTTCATCGATGAAATATTGATGATGACCCCGGACTTTTTCATGATCATCTCCTCTGCAAAAACCATCGAAGGTATTAAAGTACCTTTGAAGTTAAGGTCAAATACCTTATCGAATCCTTCAAACCTGAGACCAAAAAATGTATCATCATGGTTTTCTGACCCATTTATCTTTTCAACCTTTGTGGTCGCATCCGGCGAATTACCTCCTGCCCCGTTAACCAGTATGTCAATGGCACCAAACTTATTTAGGATCTTCATCCTGGCAGCCTCAAGGGAAAGTTTATCCAGAACATTAGCATAAATTCCAATTGATGGTGCACTGAATTCTTTTTCAATATCCTCAGCAACCTTAGCTGCTCTTACAGTATCATGATCAAGAATTACAGTTTTAACACCCTGGTTTGCCAAAGCCCTGGCCATTGTTGAACAGATTATGCCTGCTCCCCCCGTTAGTACAGCTACTTTATCTTTCAGATTAAAATCGCTCATTTATAATGATTTGTTCATTTATCAAATCCAAAATATTCTTTGGCATTTTTATATGAAATGCCTTCTATCAGCTGCTTTAGAAGTTCCTCTTCGTCAGGGATCAGTCCCTTCTCCACTTCTTCACCCACCCAGTTACAGAGAAGCCTCCTGAAATATTCATGACGGGGGTAGGAGAGGAAACTTCGTGAATCGGTGACCATTCCGACAAACCATCTTAATGAACCTAATGACGCCAGGTCGCTGATATGTTTCTCCATCCCTTTTTTCTGATCAAGAAACCACCAGGCTGCTCCATATTGAACTTTGGCCACGGTTGATCCGTCGTTAAAATTGCCGGCCATCGTAATCATCACCTCATTGTCGGCCGGATTAAGATTGTAAAGGATTGTTTTTGCCAGCTGGTCTGTACTGTCGAGTGAACTGAGAAATTTTGAAATTTTCACAGCATCCTGGGAAACTCCAATTGAGTCCCAACCTGTATCAGGCCCCATTTTATCAAACATCCGTTCATTGTTATTTCTCAATGCTCCGACATGAAATTGCTGTGTCCAGCCTCTTTTATGATTCATCCTGCATAATTCAAGCATGACAGCAGTCCTGTATTTTTCAGCCTCTTCAGCTAACAAACGGCCGCCTTTTAGTAGTTTTTTGAAAATTCTCCCGATCTCCGACGAAGTATAATTGTCGAAATAGAATCGGTCAAGGCCATGATCAGAAAGCCTGGCACCCATTTCATGAAAAAACTGGTGCCGCTTATCAAGTGCAGCTATCAGTGATCCGAAATCTCGTATATCTGTTTCACTGACATTCTCCAGTTTAGAAATATAAGACCTGTATTTTTCCGGATCATCAGTTTTGATAACGTTATCAGGGCGAAATGTAGGAAGAACAGTAACCTCAAATGATCCTTTTAGTTTCCGGTGGTGCTCAAGATCATCTGTCGGGTCATCTGTAGTACAAATTATCTCAGCTTTCATTTTTCTGATCAGCCCTTTTGTACTGAAATCCCTGGTTTGCAGCATTTCAGAGGTATATTTGTAAATTCTTTTGGCTGTGGAAGGGGATAAAAACTTTGTTATATCGAAGTACCTTGCAAGTTCAAGGTGAGTCCAGTGAAACAGAGGGTTTCCAATAGTTTTAGGAACCGTTTCTGCCCATTTATTAAATTTATCTGAGTCTGAAGCATTACCGGTACAGTATTTTTCGTCGATACCGTTGGTCCTCATTGCACGCCACTTGTAATGATCACCTTCAAGCCATGCCTGCGTTAAATTGTCGAACTGGCGATCTTCTGCTATCATGGCAGGAGAAAGATGACAATGAAAATCTATAATTGGCTGATTATATGCGTATTTATGATATAGTCTTTCCGCAGTCCTGTTATAGAGAAGAAAATTGTCATGAATAAATGGTTTCATTTGATTAATCGGGATTGAAAAATTTAATAAATTTGAATATTATTGTGTCGTTAACGATCACGAAAATATAAATTTCATATATATTATCAAAAATAATATGAGTTGTTAACATATAAAAAATTTCACCGGGAGGCAGTAATAAATGAACTACACCCTGGAGTGGAAAGATATTTTGTTTAAATTATCATTCCGATTTAAAAACCTGACTTTATGAAATTCAAAGAAAAAATTCTGACTACAATTCTGATGATTTGCTGTATACCTGTAATTTCACAGGATCTTTCATATGCAGCATTTAAAACCGATATTGATAAACATGATGTTAAAACTGTTCTTAAAGCTGTGGCAGACTGGCAGATAAAAACGCCACTCAGTCACAATCTGGCTGACTGGACCAATGCTGCTTTATATACAGGTATGGTGGAATGGGCGGGTATCGCAGGTAACGATTTGTATTATAATTGGCTGAAAGAAATAGCAGATAAATGTTCGTGGACATATTTTAAACAGGAAAATCCTTTGCGAAGATACCATGCTGATGATTATTGCATTGGCCAGGTATACATTGAACTTTATCGCAAGTATAAGGATACGAATATGATCAGGCCAATGCAGACTTATCTTGATCAGATACTTTCAGATCCCGCTAAAGGTGACCTGAAATTTATCAACACGGATGATTATTGGTCCACTCAGCGCTGGTCGTGGTGCGATGCCCTGTTCATGGGACCTACAGTATGGGCGAAAATGGCAAATGTTACCGGAGAAAAGAAGTACCTCGATTTTATGTACAGGGAGTATAAAGCCACCACCGACTACCTGTATGACAAAAATGAGCATCTCTATTTCAGAGATTCAAATTATTTTACGTTAAAAGAAGCTAATGGTGCCAGGGTATTCTGGGGCAGAGGAAATGGATGGGTTTTTGCGGGCCTTCCAATAATTATAAGAGAACTTCCGGCTGACAATAAACACAAAGATTACTTTGTGAAAATTTTTAAGGAAATGGCTGTTAAACTGATTTCCCTTCAATCTGCTGATGGATACTGGCATGCAAGCCTTCTTGATCCTGCCAGCTATCCGAACCCGGAAATGAGTGCTACGGCATTCTTCGTTTTTGGAATGGCCTGGGGAATTGACAATGGTTATCTCGACAAGGATACTTATCTTCCGGCTGTTGTAAAAGGATGGAAATCGATGGTTACATCAGTATGGCCCGATGGTAAAGTTGGTTTTATTCAGCCTGTTGGTGCTGATCCTAAAAGTGTTACCAGGGATATGACCGAAGTATATGGTGTTGGCGGATTCCTTATGGCAGGCACTGAAATTGTCAGGTTAATTGATCATGGAATACTTTAATTAAGGTTAAGGTTAAGGTTAAGGTTAAGGTTAAGAGGTGACCAGGAGACTAAGTGTCACCAAAGACAAAACAATGATAATCCGTGAGAAACTCTGTGTTACTAAGTGGCTAAAAGAAATTACGAATTAACAATAACATATTATGAAACAGAAATTTATGCTGATGATTGTTTCTATTCTTGCTACTACGCTATTGGTAAATGGTCAGGGCTTTCTTAAAGCAAAAGGAAAAGAGATTGTAAACGGGAAAGGCGAAAATGTGCTTCTGAGAGGCATTGGTCTGGGCGGCTGGATGCTGCAGGAACCTTATATGTTACAACTCTCAAAAGTGGCCGGGACGCAAACTGAGATAAGGTCAAAAATAACAGAATTGGTTGGAAAGGAAAACTGTGATGTTTTTTACAATAATTATCTGAATAACATGATTACAGAAAGAGATATTGATTCTCTTAAAGCATGGGGTTTTAATTCTATAAGGCTGCCAATGCATTATAATCTGTTTACACTGCCTGTCGATAAAGAACCGTTAGCCGGACAAAATACCTGGTTGCAAAAAGGTTTTGACCTGACCGATAAGCTCTTATCATGGTGCAAAAAAAACAAAATTTACCTGATACTCGATTTGCATGCGGCACCGGGTGGACAGGGAGATGACCGGCCTATTGCTGACGTTGACACACTTAAACCTAATCTCTGGCAAAGTGAAGCAAACAGACAGAAAACCATTGCACTATGGAAAAAACTGGCAGAACGCTATTCGAATGAAGAATGGATCGGTGGCTACGACCTGATAAATGAGACTAATTATAAAATGGACGGAAATGAGCCTTTGAAAAAGTTGTTCATGTCAATAACCAGTGAAGTAAGAAAAGTCGACAGAAATCATATCATCTTTATTGAAGGCAACCAGTTTGCAAATGATTATACCGGACTGACACCTCCATGGGATGATAATATGGCTTATAGTTTTCACAAGTACTGGAATCCAACTACATTAGAAACTATTCAGAAATATATTGATCTGAGAAATAAATTTAATGTTCCGATCTGGATGGGTGAATCAGGTGAAAATACAAATGAATGGTTTAAGGCAGCAGTTAAGCTGTTTGAATCAAATAACATAGGCTGGTCATGGTGGACAATAAAAAAGATAGGTTCGGAGAGTAGTCTGATGACTATAGCTGAACCTGAAGGATATCAGAAGATTATCAGTTTTTGGAACGGGAAGGGGCCAAAACCAGGGGCAGAAGAAGCCCGTGCCACTTTCATGGAACTTGCAGAAAATGTAAAAATTGAAAAGTGCAAAATAAACTATGATGTGCTTCGTGCCTTGTTCGGGAAGTAAATGGCACAAAGGCACAATTCCATAATATATAACGTAATAACGCAATAACGAAATAACGACAAAACATGAAATTAGAGATCAGATATGCTGCACATCCTGAGGATGTTAAAAATTACGACACAAAAAAATTAAGAAAGGAGTTCCTGATTGAAAATATCTTTGTTCCTGATGAGATATCTCTTGTATATTCTATGTACGACAGATATATAGTCGGCGGGGCAATGCCGGTCAGTAAATCCCTGAAGCTTGAAAATTCTGATGAACTGAAGTCTGAACAGTTTCTCGACAGGAGAGAGATAGGGATCATTAATACAGGAGGAGCGGCAATGATAGATGCAGGGGAAAAATCATATAATATTGGGTTCAAAGAGGCTTTATACCTTGGCATGGGCACTTCAGATGTTGTATTTACATCGAAAGATCCTGAAAAACCAGCGAAGCTGTATATTAATTCAGCCCCCGCTCATCATCATTATCCCTCAACGAAAGTGACTCTTGCTGATGCAGAGGTTGTGGTTCTTGGCAATCAGGATACTTCCAATCACAGGACTGTGAATAAGCTGCTTGTAAACAGCATTATAGAAACATGCCAGTTGCAGATGGGAATGACTGAATTAAAAAAAGGCAGCGTCTGGAATACCATGCCGGTTCATACCCACAACAGGAGGATGGAGGCGTATTTTTATTTTGAAGTACCTGATAACCAGGCAATATGTCACTTTATGGGAGAACCCGATGAAACACGACATATCTGGATGAAGAATGAACAGGCTGTTCTTTCTCCATCGTGGAGCATACATAGTGCGGCAGGTACTGCAAATTATACATTTATCTGGGGCATGGCTGGCGAGAACCTCGATTACGGAGATATGGATGTAAGGCAGCCTGATACTTTGAGATAGTAAAAATGGATATTATGAAAGATTTGTTTGATTTAACAGGAAAAGTTGCACTTGTAACTGGCGGAACACAGGGTATTGGCCTGGCAATAGGTCTGCTTTTAGCAAAAGCCGGTGCCTCGGTATGTGTTAACGGCCGCAATGAAGAAAAGCTTAAAGCCTGCAAGGAGGAATTCTGGAAAAAGGGACTGGAAGTTTTTACTATTAAATTTGATGTAACTGATGAGAGAGGTGTTGATGAAGGAATTTCCATAATTGAAAAAAGTGTCGGTCCTGTAGATATCCTGGTAAATAACGCAGGTATAATAAAAAGGGTTCCAATCCTCGATATGGCCCTGGAAGACTATAAACATATAATTGATGTTGATCTAATTGCACCATTAATTGTTGCAAAGAGAGTTGTGCCTGAGATGATAAGAAAACGCAGGGGAAAGATCATCAATATGTGTTCATTGATGAGTGAATATGGACGGAATTCAATTTCTGCATATGCCTCGGCAAAAGGCGGCCTGAAACTTCTCACACAAAATATGACCTGCGAATGGGCAAAATTCAATATTCAGATCAATGGTATAGGGCCAGGATATATTGCCACTTCCTTAACGGCCCCATTGCGTGAACAGGGTCATCCTTTTAACGACCTGGTGATGACACGCACACCTGCTGGCAGGTGGGGCGAACCTGAAGATGTTGCCAATGCGGCTCTTTTCCTTGCATCAAAAGCCAGTGATTTTGTAAACGGACATATTCTTTATGTTGATGGCGGAATTCTTGCCAACTTTGGCTATGTGAAAGGGGAAAATGATCTTTAAAGGTCCTGTAGTCTTGCAGTCTTGCAGTCTTGCAGTCTCAATGCCTTAGTCTCTGAGTCCCTGAGTCCCTGAGTCCCTGAGTCATTTTTCTATAGTGCCTTTTCTCATTCTCCCATTCTCCCATTCTCCCATTCTCCCATTCTCCCCCTCATTCCTTCTCCGGATTCTCCGGATGATCCTCTGAATAAGGTTTGGCATAAAGATCTTCAACCTTTACTTTATCATTTTCCTGAACCGGCTCGATTGTTATATTAACCTTTTCTTCCGATGCTTTCCCGTTGAAATAGAGAATGCCTGCAAATATTGGCATAAGGGGAAGTGTCAGAGCGCTGACAACCGCTGAAAGGATAATGAAAAGAGGATTTGTCGTATCACTGACAAGGTTTGATCCGGACTGAGGGTTTAATATGGTTTTTATGAAATCTCCTGTAAAGGGCAGCAAAATGACAGCCGAAAAGATGATTGAAATGACAATGAGTATTATCATAAAAACTGCTACCCATCCAATGTTAGCCCAGAAATTTTTATGGACAAGTCTGAATGTCCTTGATATGGCATTTGCAATATTGGGACCTTCAACCATCAATACAGGTAAAATGAAAAGGTAGACTGTCATAACATATAAAAAGGCAAAGAATGCACCAACAATAAGCACAAAAAAGCCGAGAACAATAGCTATACCACCCGCAAAAGCAAGCAGAATCATGATTATAAGATATGGTATAAAGAATTTAAGCGACTTTAAGGCCGAAACGAAAATATTGTTCGTGCTGTCCAGCGGATTATACAGGATATAATACTGTAATATATTCGTAAACAGAAGGTTTATCAATGATATTATTAAAATAGGCACAATCATCTCCCTTATCTTTTCCAGCATGACCATAGGATCTGTGGTGTTCTGTAAATCTTTAAAATTTACCAGGGTTGTGGCATATTGAATTACCAGCGACATCACCAGTGATATTATGAACAAAGAGACAAAATGCTTTTTATAAAAATCCCATAATGTGCTCATTGCACTGTCGAGATTATGTCTTCTGTATAACGGGTGGCTACTGAATTGATCCATAGTTGCTAATTTTTTCCAAATCTATGTATTAAATTTTAATTCTTTATCCAGGGCTTAAGATTTCTAAAATCAAAATTTATTTTTGAATTTCTCATTTCTCTTTTCTCATTGCTCATTGCTCATTGCTCATTGTTCATTTCCCTTTCCTCCAGTATCTTAGGGTATGTGCAAAGGGTATTAAAATATTCCGTTTTCTGGGCGTGAATATACCTTCATTAGCACCTTTTATATCTTCAATTGTATAAAATGCATTCGGGTTAAACTGATTTATAAGATCCAGAACATTTGAAAGCTCATTTCTGTTTACAATAGTATATATTAAATGCACATTTTGTCTTGCACCCCGCGCTTCAACAACCGTCGCTCCAAAGCCATTTTGATTAAGCGACTGCACAAGTTCCTGACCACTTTCGTGAGCAAAAACCCTGATCATCTGGATGCCCATCGCCAGCTTTTCTTCAATGATCATCCCGACAAAATTTCCGGTAGCAAAACCTGCAGCATAGGCTACATAATTTATATAGTTATCCAGGTTCTGCATTATTTTGCTTATTGCTATAATCCATATAAGAACTTCAAAAAAACCAAGGAAAGGAGCGATGTTCCTTTTTCCTTTAGAAACAAAAATTATTCGCATGGTACCTATCGACACATCGCAGATTCGTGCAAGAAAAATAAAAAGAGGTATCATTATGTAACTGAAGAAATTGGAATTAAAGACTGAAGTATCCATGATGCTTGATATTTGTTTGATAACAAATATAGTAATAAAGGAGGAGCAGCACAATGGCTTAATGGGACAACAGTACAACAGCACGACAGCACGACAGCAAAACAGCAAAACAGCACAACAGCAGAATAGAGGGATTATTCAAAGATACTCATGAATTCATGCTGATTGCAGTAATCAGAAATCGAAAATATAACCGACAGACAAATTAAAAAATGATGTGTTTGAAGGTTTTGTATCTGAACCAGGCGATCTCGGAAAATTGAAATTATAGCCTGCTCTGAAATCAAAATTTCTGTAGATTAAAGAAACAGGAAGCCTTATCAATGTATTCATAAGCCCAAACGTGTTATTCTCGGAAATTATCTCAGCTGAATGTCGTGGTAACTGTATATACTGACTGGATACAACTATTTTATTGCCAAAATACATTGATAACTCGGGCGAAAATTTAAGTCTTGAGAAAAGGCCTAATTTTAATAAGGTAATATCCGTGAAAAGATCCCATGATGCCTGGAATGAGGGATCATTTCCGACAAGCAGAGAAATGTCGGCTGATGTGCCGAAATATTTGTTCTGGTAAGTTACCCCGAGATTGAACGAACTGTTAAAATCACTATCCGCCAGTGAATCGGTTTTGGCGAAAAAGAACCTGTTATATATGGCTCTTATCCTTAGTTGTGGCAATCCTGAAAAACTTTTATTATAACCTATGGATGCTATGGTTGTATTATATTTTGGCTTAAAACCGCTATATAATATACCTGCTACAGCAATGTTAAGTCCTTTCGGACCTAAATAATATACCTGGTTTGAAATATTATATTGATCTATACCAAGGTCCTGTCCGGAAAAATATGTAAGATTTTCAAATTCACTCCTGACATAGATTAACCTGTCTGTTGTAACAGCATTTAAAAGTTCATTGATGTCTGCTTCATTTAGCAGAACAGCTTCCAGTAATGAATCCTGCGCATTCCTGCCAAACAGAAATTCATCAAGTAATCCGTTAACTGCTCCCTCCTGGGCAGAAACATGGGCAAAAAATAAAATCATTATTATAATTGTTCCAATTTTTTTCATCAGGGGTTATATTTTTTGTACAGGGTTAGCAATAATCCTGCAAGGTTAAGGCAATTTTGTTTTCTATTATGAATATAGTTTATATCAGTCATAAATATTTTTAAATGCCTGAATTATTGAATAAGTATTAAATTCCCGGATGTCTGTTTTTTAAACGGACTCTTTGAAAAAATGCCCTGTTTTGCTGTGCTTTAGCCATGGCCATTCTTCTGATTCCCATTCTCTGTCCGTCAGAAAGGGTAGCACGAATAGCATAATTTTGAGCCCTTATCTCATTCCTGTGGGTTTTGATCATTTTGACCTGATCAGCAGACAGGGAGGCCCGGAATGATTTCAACTTTGCTTCCCTGGTTAATGCAGGATTGGTAAGAATATCAAGCTGATTGCCTGTAAGCGATTCCCTGAAGGCATTCCTGAAAATAATCTGTTTTCCCCTGACCTCTTTTATGGCAGCTATCTGTTCTGTCGATAATATCGGTCCGGTCTGCTTTTTCTCAGGAGGCTCTTTGATATCCTGGGCCGCAAGTGTAACCGGCACCAGCATTATTACCAGCATGATTGCGAATATTTTTTTGATTTTTCTTTTCATGAGCGGAAATATTTTATGTATACTGATTTTATCTCTTTGATAAGGCAAATTAAAAAAGGTTTAATCATATTTTAAACTTTTAGCGATATTACTTGTTAAAAAGAAGTAAGCTTTGGTTAAAGTCATTAAAGATTTAAGCTTTACACCGCGATTGCTTAATTGTTTAACACGATTTGTCGAGTTAAAAATAATACTTTTAATAATTAATATTAATCAAAACAAAAATGCGTATGAAATTGAGTAAACTGACAGTTCCGGTAATCCTCTCATTGGTATTAGGGATTGCAATAATATCCTGTACCGGAAATACTACAAAGAAACCAATGCACACAGGTGTGGAATATTACAGAAACCTTCAATTCAGTGAAACACCTTATGATATTGAAAAAGGAACTCATCCGCTGACAGCCGATGAAGCTAAAACAGTGAACAACTACAAGTTCACATATGATAAAGAAGGGCGTCTATTATCAGTGGAATTCTGCAGAAATAATGTTCTGCTTGGATATTCTTCAATGGGTGGTGCTGCAAAAATCACCTATGATTATAATGGGAATAAACAAACAAAACATTATTTCGATAAAGATAACCAACCTATTGAATCAGGCGGGGTATTTGCTGAGGAATATATGCTGGATGCTGACGGGAATCGTGCAGGGCTCATGAATTTAGGCAAGGATGGCTCGATGGTAGAAAACAGGAATAAAATTCATTCATGGTCATGGACCATTCTTCCGAACGGAATGTTAAGGGAACTCAGGTATAATCTGAAAGGCGAAGAAACAGTAATGAATCCCTTTTGTCCGTTTTATGAACTCAGATTCACTTATAACGATAAAGGTTATCCGGTAAAAATGGCGAATTATAAAGCCGATACCTTATATAATTGTACTGCTGAAAATTGCGGTGATATTGGTGTATCATATTTCACATTTACGCCAAACCAATATGGTGATGTTGAGACCTTTTCAGTATTCAATGTTACAGGACAGATGTCAAATCTTTACTGGGGCTGGTCAAAAAGGGTTAACAAGTTTGATGAGAATGGTTACCCGGTAGAAACTTCCTATTTCGATCAGGATGATGAATATGTAGGGGGGAAACTCGTACCGATAACTCAGTATACTTATGATAGTCATGGTGCCCTTACCGAAGCCAGAAGTCTCGATAAGGATGGTAATCTGATGAACAACCCTGCTAATGGAGTTGCCATTACGGATTATAAGTATGATGACCTTGGCCACCGAACTGAAACAATTACATATGATAAGGACCATGTCGTTGTTAAGCCGTAATTAACTCTGAAAAACCATGTCATGAAAAAATATTATTATAGGTTGCTCTTCCTGTCACTGGTTGTAATTGTAACCGTAGGGGGATGTTCTGGCAATAAAACAGGAAAAAAAACAGAAAACACTCAACAGGCATCCGCACCTGTTCCTGAAGTTAAAAAACCTCCGGTTATAGGTGAAGAAACGTCTTTGCTGTTAAAAGATCTGACAGATAATGGCGACTACGTTAAAAGTAAGGAGTACCCTTCTCTCATTAAAGCTTCTATTGTTAACGAAAATCTGGGGGATAAAAATCAGCTTGTAATCGATCTCAGGTCATCAAAGCTATTTTCAGAAGGTCATATAAAAGGGGCTGTAAATAAGAAATTTGAAGAACTGCCATCATATTTTGAAATCGGAATAAAACCCTACGAGTATGATAAGATAATTCTCGTAAGCGAAGATGGCCAATTGTCAAGTTATACAACTTCCCTGTTAAGGCTGATGGGGTACGGAAATGTATATTCCATGCGCTGGGGCATGAGTGCCTGGAATAAAAAATATGCAGATGGAGGGTGGCTTAAAGATGTTTCAGACAAATATGAAGGAGATCTTGAGACTAAGGTAAATGAAAGACCTGATGCAACCGGCATGCCAGAACTAAATACAGGCATGAAGACTGGAGCGGAGATAGGAACGGCAAGGTTTAAAAAGCTCTTTGAAGAGGGGACGGACAACATCCTGCTTACTGCTGATGAAGTATTCAGTAACCCTCAGAAATATTATATAATCAACTTCGAGAGGAAAGATAAATATGAGGACGGACATATTCCCGGAGCGGTTAGATACAAACCAGAGAGTACCCTTGGATATGTTGATGAAATGGCCTCCATCCCAACCGACAAAACCGTTGTAGTTTATTGCGGTACCGGACATAATTCAGGTTTTGCTACTGCATACCTGCGATTGTTCGGGTATGATGCAAAAACTCTTAAATGTGGCAATAACAGCTTTATGTATGATAAGATGGTTAAAGAAAGATCTTCACTGTCATGGCTGCCTTTCACAACAGCGGAGGTAAATAATTTTGAGGTCGTAAAATAATTTTTCCGGAGTTTCTGCTTCCTAAAATTCCGGCCTGGTTATCGTATCCGGCCGGAATTTATATTTTATAAGCTCATTGTCTTTTTCGGTAGCAATGATGTATAATCGACTGATGCCCATTTGACTGAGCACCATCCATACCCTGGATGAAACATCTGGTTCAGATGAGAAAATCAGGACCGGTCCGTGATGGTTTTTTATCGACCGGATATTTTTTTTCAAGAGGATTGAATCGGCAGGAACATTGATCACTTTCAATTTGTTGTCAATGTGCCTGAAGTTTGCCTGGTCAAGATTTATAATGAGTTTATCACCGGGAAGAGACTGGTACTTATCTGCTGCAATAATATTCGATTGCGACATTGAAGGTTCAGCCCATTTCTTTGCATTAACCTTAAAATGATTGCCTCCAAACTGTCTTATTACTACTAGTACCACTATTGACAATACAATAATAATCAGTATACCGTATTTTCGTATTAACTCCATTTGTCAATATTCAAAATTATAATTTTTTTTATCCTCCACCGTCCACCTTCAGCCTTCAGCCTTCAGCCTTCAGCCTTCAGCCTTCCGCCTTCTGCCTTCCGCCATCTGCCTTCAGCCCTTTATTCACATCCCCCATCAAGTTTTTTTGCCTCAAGTTGTTTTGATTCAATGAATTTAAGTTTTAAACTATCCGGGAGGCTGTTAATTTCTGTGAACAATTTTTTTGCCTTTGTTCTGATCTCAAAAATAGCATTTTCCCTTGCTGAAATCCTGTCTCCTGAAAAACTGCTGTTCATGATAGTGCTGAACCATTCATTGAGTCCTCCTTTCATCACATACACATTGTTATATTTCAATCCTTTTGAAATAACAAGTGCGTAGTTCGAATAAATGTCTCCATTCGAATAGAAGATATTCTTTATGTTTTTGTTGTTAAGATAATTTCCGGGATCGGAATCAAGAAATTCTTTGTAAGGGATGTTTACTGATCCTGGAATATTCATTGTTTTAAATTCTTCAGGTGAACGCAGGTCAATAATTCTTACGGAGTCGTCTTCAGAGACAACAAATCTTGCCACCTGGTCAACTGTAAAATATGATTTATTATCGACTATTTCCGAAAGCAGTTTTGTTGGTCTGGCAGTAAATGAACGGCTGGCCGACAGTGGTAATAATGCGAGAATAAACCCGAGACACAATAACCCGACTGAAAATTTTTCCCTTGTATTCATATCTTTAATAATTATAGTTCTTCAGTAATTTCATGACGTGCAAATTTCTTTTCTGATTTTTCGGCAAGCCAGAACATTACTATAGCTGCAATAATCATCAGAAAAATAAACAGTCCGGGCGAAATGCCCATAATTTCATTAATTTTCACAGGACCTTTATAAGAGCCGTTTGCAAGGTTCTGAATAAAAGGATACGTTTCAGCAAAGAGGAATGCTCCGGTAAGTCCACCTGCAAAAAATACCATGGCATCTATTTTCCCAATAGAAAGTGCGCATAATCCTGTACCCGGACAGAATCCAGCCATAATAAATCCGGCACCCATAATAACACCGCCGACAATTGATGCATTGACATAAAATTCATTAACGAATACCATGTTAAGATTAAGAAGTCCGAAGTAACTGAGGAATTGTGATCCTATCAGTGCTACAATAGCCGCTGTAAAGAACACTTTTATGACTGTAGTGTCGTATCCGTAAAACATGCCCGCCAGCTTTCTGCTTGATGAGAACCCCGCCTGTTCAAGCGAAAATCCAAAGCCCACACCTATCAGAAGCGCTATCAGAAAATCGAGCCATTCAGGCATTGTTATTAATGATGATATTGGTCCCATGATGATCGTTAATTCGTTATACCGTTATACCGTTGTGCCGTTGCGCCATGTGTCCAGCGTCCAGCGTCCAGTGTCCAGTGACCAGCGTCCAGCGTCCAGCGTCCAGTGTCCAGCGTCCAGCGTCCAGCGTCCAGTGTCCTTTATATCCAGTTCTTTCTGAAAAACCACGCAAAAAGATATGCAGATCCGAAAATTGCAACCATGGTAACAAACCCGGCAACAGAAAGGACAGCCATACCTGATAGTGCAGCTCCGCTGGTACATCCTCTGGCAAGCTGAGCACCATATACAAAAAACACCCCTCCAAGAAATGCAAAGATAAGCCTCCTGGTGTTTGATATCTTTGGTGACTTTTCAATTTTGAATTTTAGTCTTCCGGATATTGCCCCTGAAATAAAGCCACCGGCCACTACTCCCAAAATCTCAAATGTCAGCCAGTTCTTAAGGGGCTTTTTACCTGCCGTAAAATATTTTCTGTAATACTCCGATTTCTCTGCATGAGGATGGTCTACCGCACCAACCAGCGAAACTACACAATACTTTATACCACCACTTGCTCCCAGTCCCCGTCCTGAAAGGAACATGGCAAGAAGCAGTACTATACCAAGCATGGTGCCGGCAATGTAAGGATTCATATACTTTTTTTTCATCATTGATTGGAGATCTTCTGCTTGCACAAAACTATTTAATCTGAGTCAATAGTCAAACAGATTAAGAGCGAATAATGTTCATAGTAATGTTCTTTAGTCTGATTGGGTGAAAGGAGAATGAGCCTGATGCCTGATGCCATTATTTATACTACCTTTATGATCCACTAATTCGTCAGACATGGGCAGATTCAAATTAACAATAGAGTATGATGGAACACGCTATTCCGGCTGGCAGATGCAGAAAGGCGGTAAAACAATACAGGGGGAGATACTTGATGCCTGCAGAGAATTGTTCAAAAATGAAGAGCTGGACCTTTTTGGTGCCGGCCGTACTGACGGGGGTGTTCATGCTATCGGACAGGTTGCCCATCTTGGTGTTGAGACTGACCTGTTACCTCTGAAAATCAAATATGGGATCAACGACAGGCTTCCACCTGATATCTGCATTCGAAATGTCGAAGAAGCCCATCCAAGGTTTCATGCCCGACATGATGCCAATGCAAGGAGTTATATTTACCAGGTAAGCAGGCGGCGTACAGCATTCGGTAAGAAGTATGTCTGGTGGATTAAGGATCAGCTTGATATCAGCCTTATGAACGAAGTAGCAGGAAATTTTATCGGGATGAAAGACTACAGGTACTTTACCGATGAAGACGCGGAACAATCATCTACCAAAGTCGAGATATTACATGCACAGGTACATGATTTTGGCGATCTGCTTGTTTTTCATGTTATAGCATCACATTTTATCTGGAAGCAGGTAAGACGCATGACGGGTGTTCTGGTTGAGGCCGGAAGAGGGAAATTATCAGCCGCTCAGGTCGCTTCCTTCTTTAAAATCAAATCTGATATTCCGGCTAAGCTTACAGCACCGCCGAGTGGTTTATTCCTTGAAAAAGTATATTACAGGAATGAAGAGATAAGCTATAACACGAAACCGGTGTTTAATATTTAGCCTACAGCCTACAGCCTACAGCCTACAGCCTACAGCCTACAGCCTACAGCCTTATATTACAGGTACACTCTACCTTTTCAACGATTTCCTGTTTCAGATTCATTTGTATCAGCCGGTTGGTCCTCTCATCAAGGCATTTGCTGCAGCCTGAAAACAAATCCAGGTCCCATACGTCTGCAAACACTCGTCCTTTATTCATGCCAATACCATACTCCAGGACTGTTTCGAGCGAATGAATATCAGGGGGCGTAAAAAATCCTTGTTCCTGAAGCATATCCATTGCCCCGTTACCAGGTCTGACAGGTATAATGGTACAGCATTCAACTTCGCAATCAAAGGCAAAATCAATTGACCGCTGAGCCCAGTAGATTCCTTCTGATTCAGAAAGGAAAGGAGGCTTGAGAAGCACAAAAGCCCTTGAAAGGATATCGTGCTCTTTAAGGTATCTCACCGATTCCCTGAAATCCGCCTGGGTCATCTTTTTATTGAGTAAGGGAAGTATTTCAGGATGGATTGTTTCAAGGCCCATTGCCACTTGCAAATCAGGTTTGATCATATCCCTTAAACGAAGACATTTTTCATTGATAAGCCTCGGATGGCTCTCAACGATTACTGTTTCGAAATGATTTATAATAGAAGCAATTCTTTTATAATCAGATTCAGGAATGGCCCTTTCGTCAAAAAAACTCCCGCTGTTATATAGCTTCAGATGCCTGGCTTCAGGAAGCTGTTCAAGGGCCCATGCTATTTGATCCGGTATAGCTCCTGCAGCGGAAGGAACATCTGTAGTGTTTTTCCAGAGATCGCACATAAGGCAATGAAACGGACATTCGCTATTGGTCAGGAAAATAATAGCTGTATCCTCAATCTTACCCTCCACAGTGCGTTCTTTCTCTACCAGCCATGCATACGGCTTTCGCTTGTCAACAGAATTTTTACTTCCCCTGACGGATACTATCCACGGGTCACTAATAACCGGGTAGTGGTTATCACTCATAGTTTGAAAGAAACTCTTTCCTGTATGCAATCTCCCGCTCAGGGAAGTGTCTTTTAAAATCACCCTGCGAAGCAGCTCCATGTTGAAAGCGTCTTTTTGAAAAGACCGGCATATCCATACCGGTGATGCCTTTTACTCCGGAAGAGACAATTTTCCCCTTGAGTTCATATAATTTCTCATGATCCCAGTTAGTAAGTTCAATATACGGGATCCCTTCTGAGATCTCGATAACATTTGGCAGGGTATACGGACTGAATCCTTCAAAACCGAGCTGATCAGATGTGGCAAAGGTTCTCATATATCCTCTGCTTAACCCGCCTGAATATGTCAGGGAATGCTTTATGGACTCAACTCCCCATCCTTCGTGGTACAGCATCAGGTTATTAAGCACGCTTTTTATTGTGAGTTCAGGATTCTCTTCAATAGGATAGTCTTTTAAATTTTCATCGCCTCCGTCCCCGTCGACGATGTATTTCCAGTCGGGGTAGCGAGACCTTATTCCCTGTAAAAGAGCTAAGCTCATAGTGGCAGACTGTATATCGAGTGGTTTATAATCTTCAACCACCTTTACAGCTTTTTTCCAGTCCAGCGATGAATAATTCACCTCAATTGGTTCCAGGAACATCTCAAGATTAAGTGCTTCAAGAAATTTTCTGGCCTGGATTAAATCGGCTCCATCACCATCAATAGAGAGTGTAAAAGCTTTTAGTCTCGAAGGACTTTCTCCAAGTTCTCTCAGGGCATGGTAAGCGAGCAGGAAGACAGATCCGCTGTCAATACCGGCAGAGAAACTTACTCCTACAGGACCTGTTTTGGCACGGTTTTGCAACCACTTTTTAATTTCATTGTACAATGCGCCGATATAATCGTTACCTATCTGTTCAGGATTTTCAGGTGTGAACTTATTACGTTCGGGTTTGAAAAAACGTTTATATACAGGATTTGGATCGGGACAACCCAATAGTTCAATCTTTGTTATGTAATGGGCAGGTACCATTCTTGTATATGAAGGATGAAACTGATCATCCATTACTTCTTTTTTCAGATAATCATATATTACATCTATGCGTTCAGCTATCACAAGCTGAGGTCCAACAGGTCTTTTTGCAATAAAATAACGTAAGGGACGACCAATTGATCTTGCCATACGTATTGTTTTTCCGTCAACAGAAATAAGAGAGAATTGTCCGTCGATTTTGCGAACAGCTTCTACATCCCCTGATTTTACAAGATTAACAGCTTCTTCGTGTGTCATATTATAGATGACATTCTTCTCAGGATTTGTGAGATCAACAACTTTACTTACATACTGACTGTCCATGTTCTTAATATTTATATGGTTATTTAATAATTCCTTTTCCCTGTAAAATAGTAATATAACGGTCGGCCTGGATGTTTTTATAAACCTCCTTTTTACCGTCGGTCCAGGCTATTTCAATCCGATCGATTTGTTTTTGCTGACCAAGTCCGATATGCATGCGTGGATCATTATTTGAAAGGTAGCAGGTAGACCACTGATTTATAAGTACCTGTTTTTTACCCCCGGCAGTCACAGTCACCTTTGCAGAAATAGCAGAAGCCGGTCCTTTTTCTCCTTTAAGGGTAAGACCAAGCCAGTGGTTTCTGTTTCCTCCGTCATTTCTAAGCAGGGCCGGAGACGCCTGAAGATCAACATGGGATATTATTATATCCATGTCCCCGTCATTATCAAAATCCCACACTGCCATCCCTCTGCCTGAACGTTTGGTAGAGAAATAAGCCCCAAGTTCCTGTCCCACGTTTTTGAAATGGCCTTTCCCGTCATTCTCAAGCAGTAAAGGATATTGCAGTATAAGTTCTTCCGCTGTTCCGTTAGCTGAAATAATATCCGGGTCTCCGTCATTGTCATAATCGAATAATTGTGAAGCCCAGCAGCCTTTCCCGTTCATAGCTTTCTCAACTCCGCTTGATGAAGTTATGTCAACGAATATTCCGTTTCCCACATTGCGGTAAAGAGCACCGTAATCCAGATCACTCACCAGAATATCTATAAGGCCGTCGCCGTCAATATCTCCAATTGATGCATGCATTGATCCTGTTCCAACTCCCTCGCTGTTAGCCGCCACACCACTAAGGACAGCAACATCTTTATAAATCCCATTGTCATTTCTGAAAAGGAAATTCAGTTGATGATCATTGGCCTGAAAAATATCTATATCACCATCATCATCATAATCGTATACTGTAAGTCCCATGCATTTTGAATCGGGAAAATAAAGCCCGTTTTTCTTTGTAACATCAATAAAATTACCATCTGCTTGCTGCTCATATAGCATTGAGGCCTGTCCTTTGTACTCTGTAGGACTTGGCATCATGCCAGGTGTTGCGGGAGAAACATATGCAGGATCGAAAGCGAGAAAGTTGCCAACCATTGCATCAAGTCTTCCGTCGTGGTTATAATCCCAGAACGAAACTCCGATGCTCCATTTTGTAAAACCATTCAAGGTGTTGGGCCCGCTTAGTCCGGTGGCACTAGTGATGTCGGCAAAAGTTCCGTCACCATTATTCCTGTAAAAAACATTCGGACCAAAGTTTAAAAGGTAGAGATCCTGATCTCCATCATTGTCTATATCAATTGCTCCTGCGGCCATACTCCAGTGTCGGTCATCAACACCTGCTTTTTCAGCAACCTCGGTAAAAGTACCATCACCGTTATTTTTATATAATTGGTTAGGAGTATTCTTAAATACAACACCATCGCGATCAGATATACCTTCGAGATAAGTGCCGTTCATCATATACAGATCCATCAGCTGATCGTTATTGTAATCAAAAATTGTAACACCTGAGCCACTGCTTTCAAGGATATTGACATATGAGTAATCACCAAAATTATATTTAAAATCAATTCCTGCCTGTTTTGTAACATCGGTAAACATAACCTGGGTTTTCTGTGCAGATAGCATAAAATGAATGCAAATCAGAAAAAGGAGAGATATGAAAATTGATTTGTTTTTTGTTCTCATCCAATCAGTTTAATTGGCTCTTTTTTTAAGGGCATTCCGATAATCATCTTCCGTCACTACTCTGGTGTTGTACTCCTTAAGATATTTTTGAAGTTCGGGATCTTTCGGGTAGGAATCGGTAGCAGCCGGAGGATAACTTTTCATACCATGATAGGGGAGTGGCAATACTGTCTGGCTCATTGCTGTATTAATATCACCATCTTTAACCCAGCCTACACTGTGGATCAGAAAATCTCTTTTCCATCCCTTTTTCAGTGCAGGTAATTTATAGGCATCGAATTCGACTGAAGTCTCGTCACCTGCATTGGATATAATATACTTATTGTCCGATTCTTTCAAAAGCGGCAACACATCTCCGTAACGGGTATATTTGCCCGAAAGATCCCGCCATTTCCCGTTCCTGTCAACTTCTGAATAGTCAAACCAGTGCGGACCATAGCGTCCACCTTTCCTGAAGCTGGCTGAAAAGCCCCTGTAGTGGAGGTCAGCAGTAACCGGATCTAAAACAGTTGTATTGATCGGAGCAGATGCCAGGCCTTCAGTATAGAAGATCTGGTCCCAGTAAATCTCCATATTTGTCCTTATTCTTATGCGATGGTCTTTTGACAGGAACTTTCCTGAGAGGTCGGCGATTACTGTTTTGTCTTTACCCATCGGGAAGCCAATATTATCAATTACTGTCTCCCATTTGCCCTGTTTATTAATGACCTGTATATAAGGTTGTATAATTTTCAAATTGTGCGATTGGGAAATGGCTACATTTATGCTGGCATCGGTAGGGAATATCCAGCCATTAAGGAACAGAAACACCTTGGAGACCTGAGCCAGGTTCCCGAGGTCTAGGATCAGATCATGCATATCTGTTATACCCTGGTATCTATCAGGATTGAAATCGGACAGATACCTGTCGTCTTTTCCGGTTATATATGAAAGAACATCATTACCTTGTGAATCCTTTGCGGAATCAGGAAAATGTTTCTCACCCACCTGGTAAATACGCATCCCAGGGAATGGAGGGGGTGTGAATTGTTCCGGAACAAAAATATCCACCGAATCGGGATGATCAATTGCCACCAGTTGTAATTTGTCAAAATATATTGTTTCCCATAGCTCTGATGTGACCTGGATTGAATATCTATTTTTTTGCGGCTTTAGTATTTCACCGGGTATCTTGATATAATCATCGGAGGCATCAGCGAAAGCATAGGCAGTTGTTCCTCCCATGATACCAAGAGGCATACCCAGAGCACTTCTCCATAAAATATCTTTTGCAAAAACATATTCACTGCCGTCCCATGTATACAGGAAAGGACATGAGCCTTTCAGAGTCTGAGCTTCTATCAGTGCCTGGTCGGTAGCCGGGAAAAATATATTCTGAGGAACACCGTTTGTCCATGTAATTCTTATTACATCAGCCTGTGGCTTTGATCCCAGTCCAAAATGAATATCAGGGTCGGTAACCACCATGGTCTGGTAAAGGTCACCTGCCCGCATTTCGACTTTTGCACCAATACCAAAATGATTGTTTTTTGCGCTTCCCGCACGTAAACCAAACAATTGCATTCTTATATAATGGTTATTATTTCCTCCGTCATTTCGCAAAAGAAATGCACCTCCATTCAAACCGGCTATAACTACATCCAGATCACCATCCTCATTATAATCAAAAACAGCTATCTGTTTTCCCGATTTTGGTTCATCAGGTAACAGGTCGGATACATTGCTGAAACCTCCCTTCCCGTCATTCCGGAACAGAAAGATTCCCCTTCCGTCTTTTTCTTCTGATTCACCTGCAATAATAAGATCCTGGAATCCGTCATTGTCATAATCGAAAAACCTTGCATCGTATACTTTCATGTTCTGAAGTGAACTGGAAATTTCTTTAGTGTTCTTATCCGGTTCGAATGTTCCGTTACCAAGGTTATGATACAATTCACAATCGGTTCCATTCAGTGAGGTTACGAAAAGATCAAGGAAGCCATCATTATTGTAATCACCTACTGTTACTGAGCTTGAACCTCCGGCACTTTTCAGGCCACCTTTCTCAGTAATATCCTTAAATAAGCCCTGCCGTTGATTTGAATAAAGAGCATTACTGCCATTTTCATTGACTACAAAGAGATCAAGGTCATCATCATCGTCAAAGTCGCCGAATGCTACGTCGCGGCTATTCAGATTGCCACCTGCAAGTCCCATTTTTTCAGATTGTTCCTCGAAGGTCCCATCGGCATTATTCCGGAAAACAAGATTTGAATTTGACCTCGCCTCAAACAGATCAAGATCCCCGTCGTGATCGAGATCAGCAAATAATGCTTTATTCCCACCTGTTTTACTGCCAATTTCCGCTTTTGCAGTAACGTCATAAAAACCACCTTTACCATCATTCCGGTATAGGATATCACCAATGTCCCTTACAATATAGAGGTCAAGAAAACCATCATTGTCATAATCAGCAAAAGTAGCCACTGTCTCCTTACCTGTATGAGTTATTCCTGCCTCTACCGAGACATCTTTATAACTTCCAAGTTCATTATTGAAGAGATAGTGTTTATAGGTTGATGAGGCTGGATCGTAACTTCCGACGTATATATCACCATCTCCGTCTCCATCATAATCAGCAACTTCAACATGCGTGGAATATTTGAATGGATTGTCTTCTCCGTCTTTGAATGTCGGAACAATATTTAAACCGACGGATGATGTTACATTAGTAAATTTAATAGCTTCAAGCTGAGCCTTATTGGCTTCAAGCAAGGGAGAAGTCTGCTGGTCGAATGTGATAACAGGGAAGCCTATAAGTGATCCTCCCGGTCCTTTCAGATCCATAATACCTGCCTGGTAAGGGGAAGTTACTTTCATATAATTATGAAAAATGGTAAATTGCATAAGAGCATTATCCTTATCTCCTTTTCTGAGAAGTGAAATTGTTTTATTATAATAATCTATAGCCTCTTTGGGAAATTCAGGGAATTGCTTATTAACAGTCTCCAAAAGCTCAAGCGCTTTATCAGTTTCTCCCTTTTTGATATAGATTTCGATAAGATTAAGATACGGGACTAAATTTCCCGGGGCTTTTTCAACCAGGGCAAGGGTACATTTCTCGCGTTCTTTTTGAGATTCCTCATCATTACCGGCGGAATACAATTCAGAGAGGTCATATAGAATTTTTATATGCGAGGGTGCAAATTTCAGTGCATCGTTCAATACAGAAATTGCTTTGTCGCGTTGATCGTTCATTTGATATACCGTCGCCAGTATCAGCATTATATCAGGATCTTTTGGATCTATTTTAATAGCATGTAACAGTTGCTTTTCCGCTTCAGGGTACTTGCCCATCCTCAGGTAGGTCAGGCCCAGGTTTGCATAACCCAGTTTTTCTTTTGGCGCGAGTTTAATAAATTTCAGAAAGGCTTTTTCAGCTTCATCAAGCTTAAATTCTTCCAGATAAGCCAGACCAAGAGTCTTGGTGGTCATCAGTTCCTCAGCTTTCTGTTTATTTCTTTCTGTGCTGCTCTTACAACTGAAAAGCAAGATGCTGCAGAGGCCAATTAATAAAAAATAATATAAGTTTTTCATGCCATCAAAATTAAGAAATAAAAAGAATTTTAAATCGGCTTACCTGCCAACTGTTACAGGATTTCCGTTTTTTATCTGTATAAGCGCGGTATTTCCAAGTCTGTTACCCTTATCATCGAATTGGATGTTTCCTGTTATACCTTCATAATGTGTCTTTGCCATCGATTTCTGAAGCATATCACGATTAAAACCAGCATTTTTAATGGCATTGATGATCACATTCATACCGTCATATGCATAGGCTGCAACGGCACCCGGCATTTTGCCGTATGCACTCTGATATTCCCGTCTGAAGGCTGATCCTTCTGATTTTAACCAAAGTCCTGACGTTACAAGAATGACGTTTTCATAAGCTGATATTTCCTGCTCGGGAGGTACATCTTCTCCAAAAAGGGATAATGATCCAAAAATAAGCAGGTTCATTTTTTTCTGATGTATAAGCTGAATTATTTTTATTGAAGCAACGGGTTTCCCGAACAGGATAACGCAATTAATATCTGCATTATTTAATTTATCAACCAGATTAGAAAAATTTTCATCGGAATTATTATAAAAAAACTGAACAGGAGAGGGCTTCCCTGCCAGGTTTGTCTCCTTCACGAAAGTACTTAAAGCCAGCTTTGAGTCGTAGCTGTTATCTGCGAGTACTGCTAGCTTTTCAAGTTTTCTGTTGCTATATATCTCTTTAATCAAAGCGGCTGCCTGTTGCCTGTCGTTCGGAACACAGCTAAAGTACCACGGAACAAAGGCCTGGGAGAGTGTTGGATCAGTAGCCCAGGCTGATAAGAATATGTTGTGTTCTTTTGCAGTGACCTGTTCTACCAGATGAGCATTTCTTCCATCGTGAGAACCCAGAATGGCCCATACCTTTTGCTTGTATAAAAGGTTGACTGTTTCTATTGAACCTGTTCCCCACACACCTTCCATGGAGCGTACTACCAGTTTGAAATACCGGCCTTCATGGCCTTCCTTTAAGTTTTCGTTCTTTAAGGCTATTTCAGCACCATATATAGCCGAAACAGATCCGGGATCAGAAATTAATAGCCCTATGTTCAGAGTATCGGTGTCTATATTTGTGCTTAATGCAAACATGTCCGGAATAAAGAATATCCCGGTTGCAAATATTAAGCAAACCTTTAATCGTAATTTCAATAATCTCATTTGCTGGTAAATTGAACCTTTATTGTAAAGAAGGTTCCTTAAAGAATATTACCTGCCAACGGCCTGTTCAATCTTATAAAGGTCGGCCATCAGCCTGGTGAATTCATCGAGGCTTAAAGACTGCTGACCATCACATAATGCTTTCTCAGGATTATAATGGACTTCTATGATAAGGCCATCGGCTCCGGCTGCTACAGCTGCCTTTGCCATAGCCGGTACCATCCACCTGAGACCTGTGCCATGGCTTGGATCCACAATAACAGGGAGATGACTTACCCGTTTTAGCATCGGGACGGCACTCAGGTCAAGTGTATTCCTCGTGGAAGTTTCAAAAGTACGTATGCCACGCTCGCAAAGAATTATCTGATCATTGCCTTGGTGAAGAATATATTCGGCTGCAAGTAAAAACTCTTCAATGGTTGCCATCATACCTCTCTTAAGCAGCACAGGTTTTCTGCACATGCCGGCTTCTTTCAGCAAGGGATAATTATGCATATTCCGTGAGCCAATCTGTAGCATATCAGCATATCCGGAAACAAGTTCGATTTGCCTTGTATCCATAACTTCAGTAACTACCGGCAATCCGGTTTCTTTTCTGATGTCACTGAGCAGCTTCAGACCCTCTTCTCCAAGACCCTGAAAACTATAAGGAGAAGAGCGTGGCTTGAATGCTCCTCCCCGTAATATTTTTGCCCCGGATTTCTTAACCGCCCTTGCAGTTTCAAAAAGTTGTTCTTCACTTTCTACAGCACATGGTCCTGCAATAATAACAACCTCTTGTCCGCCCACTTCAACTTCATTGATTTTAACAATGGTTGTATCAGGCTTTGTCTCGCGACTTACCTTTTTGGGAACGGAAAATTCAACATCTGCCCGAATATTGCATGAATTAATCTCCATAATCTTTTTCATTAAGATTAATAAGCTGTTGGATAACTTGTATGCCTTTCAATGTCTTTAGGAGGAGGAGCTAACGTAAATTTAAATTTACCGTTATGCACTTCTGCCATATATATATCACCAATGTCGTTCCATGATCCGTCAAATACGATCTTACCAGTTACACCCTGGTAACCCTGGAAAGTTTTCATATCAGTGAGCAGATCACGGATCCTTACTCTGTTCAGTCCTGCTTTGCGGATAGCATCGATAATAATATTCATTCCGTCATAAGCATGCGCTGCAAAAACATCAGGTTCCTCACTGAATTTCTTCAGATAACTGGCCTGAAAAGCCTTAAGTTTTGGATTATCCGCTGTAGGATCATACTGACATGTAGTTATAATTCCGTCAGCATCCTTGCCCGCTATTTTAAGAAAATCGGCAGAGACCATTCTGTCAGAACCATATACCGGTTGCTGAAATCCCATCGCACGTATCTGTTTTAAGATCAAGGCGGACTCTTTGGCATTTCCCCATATCAGTATAGCATCAGGAGATGTCTTTTGTATCCTCTCAAGCTGCGATTTATAGTCTGTTTCTCCATCGTTAAAGCGCTCTTCAATAACCATGGGATGCCCAACACGCGTTGCCGTTTCAGAAAAGATTTTAACCCCAACCCTCCCGTAACGGCCATTGGTACGGATAACTGCCACACGTGAATGATGATCCTTTGTATAAATCTGGTGAACCAGTGCATAGCTGCTCTGCCTGTCGTCACTTATTACGCGGATCATCCAGGGAATATTTGTCTCCGTAAAGGTCGGATCAGGATCACCTGAACAGACCATAGGTATCTCCAGTTTTAAGGTCGCGCGTAATGCCACATGGGAGACAATATCATCAATGGAGCCAAGCCATGCCCAGACCTTTTCATCATCCATCTTCACAATTTCATTAGCTGCAGCCCCCCATAAACCGACATCATTATGAACCATCAGTTTAAATGGAATGCCTTTGTATCCTCCTTTTGCATTAGCCTCGTCAATTGCAAGTTCAGCTCCCTGTAACATATGTGTACCCAGATCCACAATCATCGAACCTTCAAGTGGCCCAAGGAATCCTATCCTGACATCTTTCAGATCCTTTGGAGGAGGTATTTCACGACCAGCCCCGTAAAATTCTATCGGTTTAAGAAAAAAGTATTCGTGAGCTTTGGTAAATCTGTCAAAAGGAAAGATTTCATCAGGAGCCTTACCATAATTCAGTTTTTCATCCTGCCCTTTCAGGGTAGATACAGGTAAAATAAAAATCAGGATGATAATTGATACTAACTTGGTAATAAGTTTCATGGTCATGTAATTAGATTGATTTACAAATTGCATATGCTTCAATTTCCACCAGAAGTGTTTCCCAGCACAACCTGGCCTGGATACCGGTACTGGCAGGAAGAGGGTCAAGATTCAACCATTTGAAAAAAGATGAACGTATCTTATTAAATTCAGCATAATCCCTTTCAATATCCCTGAGATAATTAGTTGTCCTTACTACATCATGCCAGGTCATTCCTTCAGCTTCGAGAAGGTTGGTAATATTGCGATAAGTTCTCCAGAGCTGTGCCTTAAAATCGCCGATATGTTCGGCTTTGCCCTCTTCATTGACACTGGCTGTTCCTGAGATTACCAGAACCTTGTAAGCCCCGAGATCGAGACGTAAAGCACGAGAAAAAGAAGAAGGCTTTTGATAATCATAGGCTTCATTAAGTACCTGAGGAACATGCACCACATGTTTCTCAACCGGAGCACGCTCAATGTGCAGGGAAGGGTAAACTGATCCGGTAATTTTATTATCATCCGATAAAATGCCGAGTTTTCTCATCTCCACACACTCTCCGTCAGTGAGTTTTGTCAGATCTATTAATAGCTGGTTTTTATCCATTGAGGCTTGATATAAGTATAGTTTGTCATCTTTCAGATATCCTTAAACGGTCGTTTTTTACTTTAATAATTCCCCGCGACTGACACCATGTTCCGTGGCAACCCACAAGATCCCGTTTTCCTCATCCACACCAAGTACAAAATTGTGCGATATGGAAGGGGATACTGGCATTTCTTTTGTCGATTTGTTGCTTGTAGTATCGCTGTTACGACCATAATTTCTAAATATCATCTTCCCATCCCTAGAATTGTCATTCTTATTGTATGTAAGCCAACTATTCCCGTCTGTACAGCTTAATCCTTTATCAGTACAAAGGTAAGCAACCGGACCTTTAGCTCTGACAAAATTGATGAAATTGCTGGCCAGGCCACTGTCATCATCAAAATATCCCTTCCAGTGTACACCGTCGTAACGGCTTAAACCAAAGTATGTTGCCACCCATAAAATACCATCTGCCCATGAGGTTCCGGTTGTAATATCATGAACAGGGCCATCATCGGGGAGAAGATCTATCTCCATTTCACCATCCGGGTCAACGTAATCCCTGAAGTGTTTTGTTTTGGTAGTATATTCTATTACACCGCCTCCCCATGCAGCAATAAATATTTTTCCATCACCTGCACAAACACCATATGTCCATGGCTCGTGCATCGGGGCATTTTGCTCAGTGAATATTTCCCAGTTTTTTGTATATGTATCATAATGACCGACACCACCACCGGTAGCAACCCATACATCTTTCCCGTCACATATAACACTGTAAATAAGATCATTAGCGAGGCCGCTGTTTAGCTGGGTGAAATTTTCAAATTTCCCCGCTGAAAACCGGCTTAGTCCTCCGAATGTTCCTATCCACACATCGCCTGTTTCTTTGCTGACATCAATAGCAATCACGCCATTATGTGCCAGCCCGTCTTTGGTTGTGTAGGTGCGCCATTTTCCGTCTTCATATACCGCAAGGCCATCATGTGTTCCTACCCATACACGTTTCCCGTCAATTCTGACAGCATATGTATGATCGGATGGTAACCCGTCTTTTGTAGTGAAATTCCGCCAGTGTCCATATACCGGTAAGTTGTTGACTTCATTTTTAAAGTTTGAAAAACCGGTTGCTTTAACTGACATCTCCTTCGAATTATTTGTCAGTGCAATTTTACCTGCAGTTGCAGGGCTGGTTTTTACAGAAGGATTTTCCCAACGGATAAATCCAAGAGAAAAAATACCACAAAGGGCTACTGTCAAAGAAGCATATTTAAGATATTTGTTAAGAAATGTTTTCTTCATGGTCTTTTGTCTTAATTAGGTTTTACGGATGCCTGGTGAATCTTTACTTTCTGATTATCATATTCGGGGGACCTTAATGCTTTCAGATACTCGACAAGATCGTTAAGGTTATTTTTTGTCATATCGTTAACATACCCGTGCTTGTCGCCTTTACCATAAACTGTCCATATCTCCTCGAGTGTAGCAGCACGGCCGTCATGCAGATAAGGTGCTGAAGCATATATATTGTTCAGGTGAGGTGTATCAAACAATATTGAATCGTCTGTTTTGGAAAGTGTCTGTACATACTCCAGCTTACGATTGGTATAATAGGGTGGGGGATGACAGGTTATGCAACGATCAATTGGTGGTATTTCTTTTCCGAAGTTATCAACGGTTCTCTCAAAAATTTCCTTGCCCCTGAGCTGAGCGGCAGTGAGCTCTCCATTTGGGTTATAGAGAAGATTGGGAGGGTAATCTATGCCGGTAATTATATAAGCTACCAGTGCATCCAGATCATCATAGCTGAATGCCTCTGTTCTGGTCAGAAAAGTAGAGAAACGCATTCCATCCTGCTTATAGACGCTCTGATTGGTTCCTGTCCATTTATATGGTGCTGTTCCCCCTATATCGCGTAATGATTCGGTATTTGTCACATTGCGTCCCATATCTTTTCCCGACATATTATAAACCAGACCGTCCTCGTGCATATCGGGGTGACAGGTATAACAGCAGTACTGGTTCTGGAATGTGTGACCTGCATTATTAAAAAGCCTTCTCCCCTGACGGGCAACCGTAATTCTTTTTGGTCCTCCCAGGTCAATATCTGCAACCTTTTCAAGGGTTTCTGTATTTATGACTGCAATTTTATCTTCCAAAGTCTCAGCTACATATAATTTTTTCCCGTCGGGTGATATTGTCAGCCCTTTCGGATTTGCCCCGGTGGGAATGCGTTTGATGACGAAATGGCTGCTTAGTCCCATGTTATCGGGATAAGATTTAAGCATTTCAGGCGTGGCCCTGGCAATCAGGGCACGTACTGAATCAATATCAATTACTGATATGCGGTCGGCTCCCGAATTAGAAATAAATGCCTTCTTACCATCCGGAGTAACAGCAATTCCGAACGGATCAGAGTAATATGAATTGGGTTCATCAGTTAACAGCTGGACGACTTTATTGTTGTTTTTCCTGTCGATAACACCGAAACCATGCGTCATCATCCAGCCCTGTTCGACCTGAATTGCAGGTATGAGGTTTTTCGGACGTATAAGGGTTACTAATCCAAGATCGCCGGTGGGAGTGAAGGCCACATTTTCCATCATATAAGCTGACACCATATCCTTATATTCAACGACCCTGCGGGTACTGTCGTTAATTATGGTGAGCTCCGTGACAACAGGATCGCCATACGGAACAATATTGGCACGCCGGCTGGTTACAAACAGCTCTTTCCCGTCTGGTGACAGCTTTATTCCGGTTGGGTCATCACCGGCAGTAAGTCGTTTTATCTCTTTCCCGGTATTCAGATCGATCACTGAAACATTGGAAGTATAAGTGTTGACAACATACAGATATTGCCCGCTTTCACTCAGAGCCAGGCCTGCAGGACCATTACCAGTAAGGAGAGAATCGACTACCTTTTGAGATTCCAGGTCGATTACTGAAACATCATCAGCCCATTGATTACTGACATAAGCTCTTTTCCCGTCATGACTGAGAATAACCGAATGAGGCTTTTTTTCGACATTAATTCTTTTCAGCACTTTTTGTGACTCTGCATCTACTATTAAAAGGGCGTTAGCCTCCTGGGCAACAACATACAAACGTTTTCCGTCATCTGAAACTGCCAGGTTAAAAGGCGACAGGTAGTCAGCATTTACCATTTTTGATATGAATCCGGTTTTTTGAGTATACAGATGACAGGATGTGCAAAGAAGGGGATGATCTGTTGTTGCTGTAATATAATTCACATGAGCTCTTGCCGCTTTCCTGCCCGGAAAGTAAACCAGCAGACCTAAAACAACAACTATTCCTGTATAAAGTAGTAATCTGGATAATCTGCTCATAGTTATTCTGTATCTATCATTATTTCCTTTATTTTACTAACATGTATTGGAATACCGATGGGAGATTTTTTTACCGCCATAGGTATCCTGTTCTCGGGAGCAAGCTCAGGATTTTCGTGACATCCGACGCATCCCCTGCGTTCATTGGGACGTAACCATAACCAATCGCAACTTTGAATAACATTGCCCTTGCTGTCAATTGATCTGATCCTGAAAGGTTTGTCAGCTTTTATCCTCAGGTAAAACGAACCGTCAGGTTCAGGACTGAAATCTCCCATGGCAGAATCAACACCAATTATCTCAATTTGAGCAGTTTCAGGTAATCTCTGCTTCCTTGAAGCTAAAGCGGGATCCAGCAGATTGGCGTCCTGGCAAACAATCAAGCCGGTTTTTATATCCATATGAACCTCACTTGGCATTTTCCTGGGCCTGTGGTGCACGTTAACTTCGACAGCTTCAAGTATATCAAAATCGGTGTTGTTTAATAATAACTTCCCGAGTTTCATAGCCTCAGGGTCATATTCGTAAAGAGCGTACTTCTCATCAGCTGATTTCCGGTATGTAACCAGCAGTTTTCCTGAATTCTCCGGGAAAAGAGAATGAAAAGCACCCTCAGTTCCGGTAGTCAGATCTTTTCTTGAAGCAAAAGGATTATTATAATTTACGCTGATTATTTTGTCATTCTCAGGATTATTTTCATCCGATTCAATAAACAATATATTATTACCTGATGTTTCCCAGGCCCTGCTTGTGATCGCTCTTCCATCAGGCCCCCGGTAAAACAACTCGCACTTTGTTCCATCGGGTCTCATAGCCATTAACAATGACTTTCCGTTTTTGGGATAGACCTTTCGGCTGACTGAAAGAATACGTCCATCCATAAGTACGGTGGAAGCGAAATATGCATGAGGATTAAATGTGATCCTCTTCATGTCGGAACCATCCAGGTTCCCGGTGTACAGAGAATGTCCTGATTTCAACGAATCATTTGGCAGATTTTCACTGTAAACCACTTCTCCAAGAGGCAGATATGCCGGGTCGGTACAGTTGTTTTGAGTAGATGTTATTCTCTTTGTCTTTAGACTCCCAAGGTCCATTTCCCATATCTGCCAGGGATCATTGGCTTTCAGCTGTCCGGCAAAAAGCAAATGTTTCCCGTCGCAGGATACTTCAGGTGACCTGGCTGAATAAAAAGCTGTTGTAAGAACCTTAAATGACCTTTCCGGGTCTGCAGGATCAAAGGCTGAAATGCGACTTTGTGGTATATACCTACATGAATTTCCGTTTACATAATTTATGTTCTGCAATTTCCCGCTGACCTGGGTAATGATGATCAGCCCTTCCTGAGAGTTTTTATTACACGATGTTAACAGAATTAAAGAAAATCCTGTTACCACGGCTGCTATGAGGAAAATGCGTATTCTAAATCTGTTCATCCAAAGGTCAGTTTTTAGGTTCAGTAATCGTAATAATCTGGTTGGCTTTAACATTTTCGAGTGTCTGTACCTTACCCGATGGCCATTTTATCTCAATTTTATCAACATTATCATCTTTTGCGATACCGAAGTGTACCCTGGGATCGCTTTGCGAAAGATATCCGGTGGTGCTTTTTTTCTGTGTATACTGGGTTTTACCTCCTGATGTTATTCTTATCCTGGAACCATCCCCATCTCTGTTACTTATAGTTCCTACCAGGTTAATCTCAAGCCAGTTATTCCGGTTCCCTTTATTGTTCCGGAGAAATGAACCATGGTTATTAAGATTAACAATATATACATCAATATCACCGTCATTGTCATAATCTCCGAAACACGCTCCGCGTCCTACATTTTCTTTCTGAAAATATGCTCCTCTCTCGGTTGAAACATCCTTGAATAATCCGTTTCCTTCATTTTCAAAGAGTTGATCTTCCTGACCGTAAAGATGTTTTAATTCCCCGTTTATTTTAAAGATATCAACATCACCATCATTATCATAATCCACAAAACCGGTCGACCATCCAACATACTGGCCTGCCGGCATCGAAATACCTGCGGTGTATGACTTGTCGCTGAAGATTCCGTTTCCGAGGTTTTGGTAAAGTGAGCAGTATTTGTCATCTGAGAGAAAAATATCGAGTAATCCGTCGTTATTGAAATCTGCAAAATCGACCGACATACTTACTGTCGATTCGCCAGCCTGGCTGAAGGCAGTTCCTGACATAGTGCCTCTGTCAGTAAATCCCTTTCCTCCGTCGTTGTGCCATAAGTAATTAAGAGTGTGGTCGTTGGCCACATAGATATCCACAAAACCATCATCATCATAATCGGCTGATCCCACGCCCATGGCCCTTCCATCAACATCGGCGATTCCCATTTTTTTTGTCACATCCTCGAACGTGCCATCACCATTATTATGGTATAAGACATCAGGTTGGCTGTCATATGCAAGTGGCCCGGGGAAACCATCGGGAGCATAGAAATATTTATACTGGGGATCAAAATTTATATAGTTTCCTATATAAAGATCAAGGTACCCGTCATTATCATAATCGAGCCATGTTGCACCAACACTGAAATCATGTTCTCCTCCTCCGACTTTTGAACGTTTTGTGGCATCTGAAAAAGTTCCGTTACCATTATTTTTATATAGAACATTAGAGCCATAATTACTTATAAACAGGTCAGGGTAACCATCGTTATTGTAGTCTCCTACAGATACTCCCATACTATACCAGGGCTCATCAAGTCCGGCTTTTTTTGTGACGTCTTTAAAAGTCCCGTTTCCGAGGTTGTGATAAAGATGATTATGAGGAAGCACTTTAGGCTTTTCATCCTTGGTCAATCCTTCCACCCATGTACCGCTGCATACAAAAAGATCAATGTAACCATCCTTGTCATAATCGAGGAATGCGGTACCGCCGCCGCTTGACTCCACAATATTGTTCAAGTGTTCCTCTCCGATTGAATGTATAAAATCAATACCGATCTGCTGACCAATCTCCTGAAAATAATCATCATTTGCAGGAGGCAAATTAGCTGCAGGTCGCTCTTGTGAGGAAGATAATTTATTGGTATTGGATTTACATCCGGAGAGTATTATCAATAAAATCAGAAAGCTGGTTATGAACGTACGTTCATTTAGTATATTGTTTTTTTTTATTGTTTTATTCATGGTTTAGGGGTGAAAATGGTGTTGTAAATATACATTTTTTGATTTCAAAAAAAAATGCCGGGATTGTTCTGCAATCTTATGTTAACGCTTCATTAGGGGAAATATTTCAGTACTGGTAGTTCCGAACTAATTTCACAAACAGATTTACTGCATAATTATATGTCAGAAATACAGATAGATGCTAAACTCCAATATACAGATACCATTCTTTCAATTTAATTAAAAACTGATTGATTTACATATTTATATATATATATGATTTTAATATTTATTTAACTTTTAAATAGTGAAATTTAACTTTTCATTAACTGTGATTTGAGGTAAATTTAGGAATTACTATACCTTATTTATTTTATATCATTGATATAAATAATGAAGCTAAATAAATTATAAATCACAGGGCTTCTTCAAGCAGGTCACTCGCTGCAATTAAGCCCTATAAATGAGGAATCTCCTTCTTAAACCTCTCATCGGCACCTGTCATCCCTAATCCCGCTGCATGAGAGATAAGGAACCTCTAACCACATAATCACTTCAGCTAACATAGAATTGAAATAAATAAGTTAAAAGGTTATTAACATTTACGATTAATTTAAATTACAGGTAATCATTGTCATACGTACTAACATTAACTTTTAATTAACCTTTTATTGCAAAAAAACACAATTCTTCTTGTTTTTTTGAATTATTCTTTATTATCTTTGATTTTAACCAAGCGAATGCTTGCTTAACCATAAGAACCCTATTTAACTAACATGTTTAAAAAACCATCGACTATGCAAATTTTTACCATTGTACGGCGCTTTGCGCTGTTAATTCTTAGTATGGTAATTTCCACGGGCTTCCTATTTGCCCAGGAAAAGACCATTACCGGAAAGGTTACTGCTGAGGGTGAAGGACCCTTGCCTGGCGTAAACGTTACAGTCCAGGGGACTACTACCGGAGCAATTACCGATGTGAATGGTACTTACAAGCTTACTGTGCCTGGACCGGCTGCAGTACTTGTGTATTCATCTATCGGTTACGTAAACAAAGCGGTTACTGTTGGTACACAGACAGTAATCGATGTTACACTTCAAACTGAAGTATTAGGACTTCAGGAAGTTGTGGTTACAGGTTACACATCACAGAGAAGGAGAGATTTAACAGGTTCAATTGGAGTTGTACAGCCTGCCGAACTTACTGCTGTGCCTACAGGTAATGTGACTAACGCGTTACAAGGACGTACATCAGGAGTTGTTGTTACAGGTAACGGACAACCAAATTCAACTGCTAAAGTAAGAATAAGGGGATTCAGCTCTTTTGAGAATAACGATCCACTTTATATCGTTGATGGAGTTCCGACTCAGGACATAGCTTCAATGAATCCAAATGACATTGAATCAATTTCAGTCCTGAAAGATGCCGGAGCTGCTTCAATTTACGGTTCAAGGGCATCTAACGGTGTAGTAATTGTAACAACAAAAAAAGGTAGTAAGGGTACAAATATTACATACAGCATGTATATAGGATCCCAAGATCCTGGGAAAGGCCCTGATAACCTGTTAAATACACAGGAATATGCAGATCTTCAGTGGCTTGTTTATAAAAACGACAAAACATCGCCATATGTTCTTGATGAAGATGGGAACCCAACAACTACAAAAGTTGAGAATCCTATTTATGGGTGGATTGGAAATGCTAATCCTGAAATACCTGAATGGCATGCAAATACAAACTGGTATGATGCAATAACTCGTAGTGCCCTGATTCAAAACCATGACCTTTCTCTTTCAGGAGGCAGTGATAATGCTAAATTCTTTGCAGCATTGGGTGTTCGGCAACAGGATGGTATTGTGATTTACACGAATCAAAATAAATACACGGTACGGTTTAATTCAGAATTCACCTTTCTTAATAGTCATGTGAAATTTGGGGAAAACTTCACTGCTACTTATAGCACCAACCTTGGAGTATCCAATCTTCAGGAAGGAAGCCCCATATCGATAGTCTACAGGGAACAACCTATAATTCCTGTAAAATGGACCGGCCCTGATCTTGTCGGATTATCACATACATTTACTGCAGGCGACTGGGGAGGAACAGGAATTATCGGGAATCTTGGTAACGTTTCAAATCCTGTGGCTAATCTTACCAGAGCAAAAGATAATAAGTATTGGGACATGCGTATAATTGGAAGTACTTATATTGATGTAAAGATTATCCAGGGGCTGAACTTCAGATCCACAGTGGGAGGAACTCTTTATAATGGATATGGTGTAGGCTACACCTTTATTACATATGAAAATTCAGAAAATCAACTCTCAAACAGTCTGAGAGAAAACGCATATTATGGTGGCGACTGGGTAATAACAAATACTCTGACCCTGGATAAGACATTCGGACAACATAAGATTCTTGCCGTAGGTGGTTATGAAGCGGTTAAATACGGTATTGGAAGAGATATGGACGCCAGTCGTGGTAATTATTTTACAGACGATCCTCTCTACAGGACATTAGATAATGGAGCTCAGATCAATTCTGCGAATTCAAACGCTTATACACCCACAACTCTGGTATCAGAATTCCTTAGAGCTGATTATTCATTTATGGATAGGTATATGTTAAGTGCCACAGTCCGCCGTGATGGTTCTTCAAGGTTTGGCGCTGATAATCGTTATGGTGTTTTCCCTTCATTTTCTGCAGGATGGCGTATAAGTGATGAATCATTTTTTCAGGGGATCAGCTTTATAAATGATCTGAAAATAAGGGGATCATGGGGTACTATGGGAAACCAGCTTGCTGTTTCCCCAACTAATCAGTATTACGCTTATGGTGGCTCCCCTGGAACATCTTTTTATGACATCGGTGGAGCAGTGACATCAGCAACCCAGGGATTTCGTCCAACACGTATAGGTAATCCGAATGCAAAGTGGGAAACTAACGAAACTATGGACTTCGGTTTTGAAACTACCTTTATGAATAATAAAATCGGAATTAAATTAGACTGGTATTCCAAGAAGACAAAAGATCTGTTATTTGCTCCTGAATTACCAGGTACAGCAGGATCAGCAGATGCTCCATATGTTAATATTGCTGCCATGTCTAATACAGGTGTTGATGCAGAATTATCATTTAAGGACAAATGGGGTGATCTTGGATTTGACGGAAGCTTTGTTTTTACTACTTATACGAATAATATTGATAAAATTGCCGAAGGTGTTCCGTTCTTTGATTATGGATCAGGTACCACCAGACTGGGATCCAACAACAGGAACCAGGTAGGACATCCGATGTCTGCATTCTTTGGATACAAGGTAATAAGCCTGTTCCAGGAGTCTGAATTCCACACTGAAGATATAGATGGTGTTACAACTCTTGTCGAAAATGAAGGTGTACCTGTTCAGGACGGAGCAGCTCCCGGATTATTCAAGTATGCTGATACCGATGGTGATGGCGAAATAACACCTGCCGACAGACAGTTTATTGGTAACCCCAACCCGAAATTCACTTATGGGGTAAACCTGACGTTCACATATAAGAATTTTGACCTTACCGCTTTCCTCTATGGATCATATGGGAATGATATCTTTAACTCTAACAGATATTTCATTGATTTTTGGCCATCCTTCCAGGGACAGAAGAGTAAGGACCTGTTATATAATAGCTGGACAACGGATAGACCAAATGCTACAGTACCCATGGCGTCTAACACATCTAATTTCTCGACAAATACACAAATTTGCAGTTATTATATCGAGAAAGGATCTTATGCAAGGTTGAAAAACCTGCAGTTAGGTTATACAATCCCTGAAAACATATCGAGTAAGATTAATATTAAATCTCTTAGGGTTTATGTACAGGGTGTGAATCTTTTCACTGTTACGAAATATTCAGGACTTGATCCGGAACTTGGTGGTGACGACAGAGCCTTCGGTTCTGACACTGGTAACTACCCTGAGGTGAAGCAGTATATTTTCGGACTTACCCTTAATTTTTAATTTTTTAAATATTATAATATGAAAAAGAAATATATCATATTAATCTCGATGCTTGCAATAATTGGAATCTGGAGTTCATGCAAGCAGGATTTTCTTAATGTCCCTGCTACAGGAAGTCTGGATGAAGGATTATTACAAAGCACTAAAGGGCTTGATGCCCTTGTGGTCGGCGCCTATTCTATGATTGATGGCGTGGCCGATTTACCTTTTTCCTGGACACCCGGTGGGGGTATTTGGGAAACAACTGCCTCCAATTGGGTTTGGGGTTCTATACGTGGTATGGAAGCAAACAAAGGAACAGATGGAGGTGACCAGCCTGAAATCAACCCTATTCAAACTTACTCTGAGACAGCTACAAATTATTACGTGAATGATAAATGGAGAGAGGTTTATGAAGCTATTTCAAGGTGCAACAGCATAATTATGGTTGCCACCAAAGCGTTAGATGGTGGAAAGATTACTCAGGACCAGGCTGATAATTACATTATGCAGGCCAGAGCACTTCGCGGCTGGTATCATTTTGAAGCATGGAGAATGTGGGAAAAGATACCTTATATGGATGAAACAACTGATCCTGCAACTGTAACAAATACCGAAGATGTAAGACCACAAATCATTGCCGACATGACTGAAGGAACTAAACTTCCGCTGAATGCAGGTGAAATAGGTAAGTTCAATAAAACTGTGTGTCAGGTACTTCTGGCCAAAGCATTAATGCAGATGAATCACGATTATGCTGGTGCTCTAACCCTTTTAAATGAAGCTAAAACCGGTCAAAAACCTGATGGTGGAGCTATCGGACTTGCTCCAACCTATGGTGAGATATTTGCTATTGAAAACCGTAACGATATTGAATCGGTATATACAGTTCAGTATTCTATAAATGATGGTTCAGGAGCAATTAATGCCGGATCAGGGGAAGTATTGAATTTCCCTTACAAAAGTGGCGCATCTCCAGGCGGTTGCTGCGGTTTCTTCGACCCAACCCAGGAGTTTGTCAATTCCTTCAGAACAGTTGGTGGGTTACCACTTCTTGATAACACATACAATAGCGATCCTGTTAAGAATGACTATGGTTTGGTTGCAAATGCGACCGCTCCCGGTGCTTCTGGTGTAGTTGAATCTGATCCTGATTTTACGCCTGACCAGGGTGCGCTTGACCCAAGACTGGACTGGTCAGTTGGAAGACGTGGAATTCCCTATTGGGATTGGGGTCTGCATACAGGTGCTGACTGGATTCGTGACCAGACCTATTCTGGTCCATGGAGTCCAAAGAAACAGGTTTACAAAAAATCACAGGAAGGTAAACTAACTGATATTACCAGCTGGACATCAGGTTATACTGCAAATGGTTACCGTATGATCCGTTACGCTGATGTTCTTCTCCTTCTTGCAGAATGTGAGATTGAAGCCGGTTCTCTGGATAATGCCAGGGGATATATCAATCAGATCAGGGCCAGGGCTGCAAATTCAGCCGGATGGGTAAAGATGCCTGATGGTACATTTGCAGCTAACTATCAGATAGCTCAATACACTACTGCATTTCCGGATAAAGCATATGCTGAAAAGGCACTTTATATGGAAAGAAAACTTGAACTTGGCCAGGAAGGTCACAGATGGTTCGATCTTAACAGATGGGGCATTACTGTTAATGAGCTGAAGCGTGTTCTTGCTTATGAAAAAACTATGCCCTGGGGAGATAAACTATATGGAAGCGCCACAATAACTGATAAAGCCAAATGGTATCCGATTCCACAACGTCAAATTGACTTGAGTAATGGGAAATTGGAACAGAACCCGGCACTTAAGTGATATCATTTAATCCAAGTATTGAGTGGACTACTTGCAAGAGTAGTCCACTTTTTTTATACATTTACTGATAAAATTATAAAGCCTCTCTCCCCCTGGAGAGGGGTGGAGTAGATGTAAATACTTAAGAAAAGTTAATTGAATCGTAATCTAATATAATGATGTTGAATTATTTATACCAATTATTATACATTATGAGAAAATATTTATTGCTGCTCTTCCCCATATTTTTGGTCTCATGTTCAGAATCGCCAAAATTTAAACTATTGAATTCCAGTCAGACTGGCGTTGAATTCGCCAACCTGGTTGTTGAAAGTGATAGTTTCAATATTATGAAAAATGAATATATATATAATGGTGCAGGTGTAGGTATTGCTGATCTTAATAATGATGGTTTACAGGATATAATTTTCGCAGGTAATCAGGTTTCCCCAAGAGTTTATTTGAATACTGGTAATTTTAAGTTTAAAGATATTACCTCTGATTTTACCGGACTTACAAATGATCAGTGGTATGGCAGTGTTTTAGTTGTCGATATCAATAATGATGGATGGACTGATGTTTATTTCACATCAACAACCAGCGAGGATATGGAAAAACGTAAAAACAGGTTATGGGTAAATAATGGAGCAAAAGACGGCACTGATCCCACATTTACTGAAATGGCTGAAAAGTATGGTATTGCTGATACCGGTTTTAGTACTAATGCTGCGTTTTTTGATTATGACAGGGATGGTCACCTCGACCTTTATATTTTGAATAATACTGTAACCCAAAGAATGCTTTCCAATTACCATCAGAAACTGGTTGACGGAAGTGCCCCGAATAGTGACAGACTATATCATAATAATGGTAACAGTACTTTCACTGATGTGACAATAAAAGCCGGGATTCTTTATGAAGGATATGGTCTGGGACTTGCCATTGGTGATGTGAATAAGGACGGATACCCTGATATATATATATCAAATGATTTCTTGTCAAATGACTTATTATATATAAATCAGAGAGATGGAACCTTTAAAAATGAAATCAGCAAATATATTTCTTACCAGTCAAAATCTTCAAAAGGTGATGATATGGCTGATATTAACAATGATGGTAATTTGGATATAATTACTCTCGATATGCTGCCTGAAAATTATTATAAAAAAAAGCAGACTATTAATGGTTTTAGCTATAACTTCTATATAAATGATGAAAAATACGGTTATGAACATCAGTATTTAAGGAATATGCTGCAGATGCACAATGGTTTTTTGAACAGTGAAATGCTGCCCTACAGTGAAGAAGGTCAGATAATGGGGGTTTATCAGACGGACTGGAGTTGGTCGCCACTGTTTGCTGATTATGATAATGATGGTGATAAAGATCTTATCGTTACTAATGGTTTCCCGAGTGACATAACTGATAAGGACTGGACCAGGTTAAAAGTGAAGGCTGCCGGATTCTATGCTTCCGATCTGACTCTGATTGAAATGGCTCCTGTTGTAAAAATTCCGAACATCGCTTTTGAAAATACCGGCGATACCGGTTTTATTAAAAAAGATGACTGGCTACCGAAAATTCCTTCTTTTTCAAATGGTGCCTCTTTTGTGGACCTTGATAACGATGGTGATCTTGACTATGTAATAAACAATATAAATGATAAAGCTTTTATTCTCCGTAATAATACTGTAGAAAAATTCAAGGGAAGATCAAATTTTATTGAGATCAGGTTAATTGGAAAGTCTGGCAATACAATGGCAATAGGAGCTAAGGTGGAGCTTTGGAGCAATGGAAAATTTCAGTATTCTGAACTCTTTCTGTCAAGAGGCTATGCTTCTTCTGTAGACCCAATCGTTCATTTTGGACTTTCTAAGGATATTATAATTGATTCAATTCGGGTGACCTGGCCGGCAAGTGGCAATATTACGGTACTTAAAAATGTTGCAGTAAATGAGATTATTGAGATAAATGAAAAAAGTTCTATGCCATCACACACTGATACTGAATCTTTAAAGAAAAGTGAATTGCTGTTTAATAATCAAGAGGGTTTGGTAAATTATGTGCACCAACAAAATGATTTTGTCGATTACGGACTCAACCAGACCATTATACCTCATAAGTTTTCACAGATAGGACCACGAATGGCTAAAGGAGATATTAACGGAGATGGTATCGAAGATATAATCATAGGTTCTACCAACAAATTACCAACAAAAGTATTTTTAAGAAAGGGCAAAGGATTTGAAGATACCAGATTTGAGGGACTGACAACACAAAAAGAATTTTCTGAAGCTGACCTGGCGATTTTGGATATTGACAATGATGGTGATAATGATGTTGTTTCTATCGCCGGCGGATATGAAAATAAACAGGAAAGTGAATACCTGCATTACCTGTATGAAAACCAAAATGGAAAATTTGCAAGAAAATTATTACCTATTCCCCCATTTTCTGCTTCAGTTATAAGACCTTGCGACTATGATCATGATGGCAGTATTGATTTGTTTGTTGGTGCCAGAATTAAAACGGGAATGTTCCCTTATGCCAACCATTCCTGGCTGATACATAATGACAAAGGAAAACTTTCAGTTGATTCTACCTGTCGCTTAAATCTGGGCATGGTCACAGATGCAATATGGACTGACTTTGACAAAGACGGATGGGAGGACCTGCTTGTCACGAGAGAATGGAATTCTGTTGCCCTCTTTAAAAATATGAAGGGAAAAGAATTGATCCCTCTGATAATACCGGAGCTTGAGGCCCGGCATGGAATCTGGTATTCATTGGCGGCAGGTGATTTTGACAGGGATGGTGATGATGACTATATTATTGGCAATCTTGGAGATAATAATCGATTTACTGCCAGTGAAAAATATCCATTAAACTTGTATGCTTTTAACCTTGAGTTGGATGGTAATATTGATCCGATAATAACTGCATACTGGCCTGATAAAGATGGTAAGATGACAGAATACCCGATCAATTACCTTGATGAACTATGGTCACAATCACCATATTTTATAGTAAAATATGGTGATTATACAACTTTTAGCTATAGCAGCTTTGATCAAATGTTCAATGAAAATTTATTAAAGAGATTAGAATTTACTCTTGATGTAAATACAACTTCTAGTTACATTTTATGGAATGATAATGATAGTTTAAGGTGGGAGAAATTATCGATTCCCCTACAGGTATCTCCAATAAAAAAAATGATAGTACAGGATTTTAATGGTGATAACTGGCCGGATGTACTGGTAGGAGGCAACGATTATACTTATGATCTGTCAACAGGATATTATGACGCTAATAAAGGTATCGTCTTAATAAATAAAGGCAAGAACCAGAAAAAAGGAAAATCCTCTTTCTATGTACTGACACCTTCTCAAAGCGGTATTTTACTTCAGGGTATGGTCGAGTCGTTGCTGTACTTAAAGGGAGATCCATCGCTGGTTGTTGCTGGATTTAACAGGGCAAAAGTTAAGGTTTTTGAGCATAACAATTAAAAAGTTTAAAAATGAAACAAAAGAAAATATTATTAGTGGCTATGACTTTATTATGTTTAAGGTTGATCACGCTGCACGCACAGACGGTGACTGATGCTGATGGAAATGTTTATGTTACATTATCTATAGGAAATCAAATTTGGATGCAAGAAAACCTTAAAACCACAACATTGAATGATGGCACTGCTATACCCGTAGTTACGGAGTATAATAAATGGGGAAAGATGGAAAAACCAGCCTATTGCTGGTTTCAAAATAATACTCAAAACAAAGAAGTTTACGGAGCTTTGTATAACTTTTACACAGTTAATACAAAAAAACTTTGTCCTAAAGGTTGGCATGTACCCTCAAAAGACGAATGGACAACTCTGATTGAATACCTGGGAGGTGAAGAAAAGGCAGGTGCCATACTGAAAGAAAAGGGAACAAACCATTGGAAAAATATTTTAAAATATGGTACCAACGAATTCGATTTCACGGCACTCCCCGGAGGCATGCGATTCGGTCGCGGTAACTTTCCATTATTTGGTAATTCTTACGCTATTTGGTGGACATCCACAATGTTCAATGAAGTTGATGCCTGGTGCTTTGGTCTCTTCGATGAAAGTAATCATTCGTTCAAAGGACATGATGACATACACAACGGCTATTCCATACGCTGTATAAAGGACTAATTATTATATCTTTCAACTGAAAGTGAGGCAAGTTTTGTTTTCATATTCGTTGAACTCTTTGAAATTTTCGTTTTTTTCGGGAAGAAGGGGCATAGGCTGCCACGATTGGGGTATTCATTATACAGAGTCGGTTTGGGTCAGGAATAGACTTTATGTCCGACGTTTGGACTGGGTAAGCTGGTCCTTAACATCCTTCATTAATATTTATTAATTTATCCTATACTAAAGTGGACTGCTACTACATAAAGTCCACTTTTTTTATACATTTACCAAACATAAAAAATCATTACGTATTAGCATGAGTAAATTTATATTTCTGTTATGTACTGTACTGTTGATATCATGTTCCAAATCGCCAAGATTCCAATTATTAAATTCAAAAGAAACTGGAGTCGATTTTAGTAATAATTTGACCGAATCTGATAGCTTCAATGTAATGTCTTACGAATATATATACAATGGAGCAGGAGTGGGAATAGCCGATCTTAATAAA
>Ga0315536_1000047_pt1 | contig 50040 bp, 49 predicted proteins | sample SalMarSW160230MG_FD_203093 | JGI IMG/M metagenome (GOLD analysis project Ga0315536, IMG submission 203093) | Salt marsh sediment microbial communities from the Plum Island Ecosystem LTER, Massachusetts, United States - Salt Marsh Sediment SW1602-30 ...
CATGGCGTATCCGCTTTGGCTGTGCTTTTGGAACATGACCGACTCCTTTTGCGTGTGTGACTGGCTAGAGCCTCTTGTCAAGTCATTACCACCGGCTTAGCCGGTGGTAATGACTAAGATCCGACCCTGTCCTCACTGTCCTCGCTCGTGGTTATCCAATCCTTTTCTGGTTGTGGATTAAACTCTGTGTCTTATCGCCTTCCCAAGGTTCCCGAAAAATCTCCTGAAATCCACAGGATTTGTACATCCTCTGCGCTGGAATAAAAAACGGATTATCATTCGTTGTTACTTTAGCTGTTCGGATTCCAAAAATTATAAAACGATCAAGGATCTCATTAACCTGTTGTTTGCCAAAGCCTTTTCCACGAAATTCAGGAAGAATGCAGTTGTGTCCTATAATACCACATAATGGTCTTTGGCGTGGGTCGAACGAAGCAAACCCAACAAGTTCTTGCCCATGCCAACTTAAAAAAACATAAGCACCTACAGTCTCTGGATTACCAAATGCATCACGATCAAACTCATTCCAATTGCTTTCTTCAGGCTTCCAATGAATCGGATCTGATTCAATGAGATCAGCGTAACTCTCGAACAGCAATGAGGATAAAATGCCAGGTTCCTGATTATGTATTGATTTGAATTGCAGTATCATCTTTTGGATAACGCCGGGCATGTGCCGCGCGGCAGCCGCCCCGGCTGTCCGCGTCGTGCACCATGCCCTGGTTAGAATTCCTCTCTTGTCAGTCTCTTTTTCGCTTTCCAGAAGTCCAGCCGCTGGCCCTCGCCAACATCTATTGTGCGATCCTCGATTATCTCGTAGCCAAGACTCTCATAGAACGCTCTCGAAGGCAAAGACACGCTCAGCACGACCTCGGTGAACCCGTTGGCAATCGCTTTCCTCTCGAGTTCTTGCATGAGAGACCTACCGTGTCCGCGGTGTTGACACTCCGGGCGAACGAATACACCAAAGATGTCACTGCCGACAACGGACCCGGTCCCGATAACATTCCCTTCCTCCTCTGCAACAAGAATCTGCCCCTTCTGATGCCTCTCCAGAAGCTTTGCCTCTGAATGGAAGTTCTTGAAGAACTGAACCGCCCGAGAGGGATAAACCGGGGAATAGCATACATCAATGGTGTGGTGGATCAACTCCCGAACGGCACCTACGTCAGACTCGTGAAACGTCCGGATCCACATGCGATCTCGTCTTTTCATTCTGCGATGCCCGCGCTGGGGGGAACATGGGGGTTGCATTTCAATTTTTAATTATTGCCAAATCAGCATTCCGCCTAATCATTCAGCCACCGCGCCGTTTCCAGCCGTCCGTTGGGTTTCTCTGCGGTCATTGCAATTCAAAAGCAAAAGCGAATAGTGAAGCCTCCCCGCCCTCCCGGGCGGGGCTTCCCGGTAAGGAAGATTGCCATTTTTGTATAGCTCCCCTTGACCCCGCCCTTCCGGACGAGGCTTGCGGGGAGCAGGCCGGTCAATAATTAAGATCCGACCCTCTCATCGCTCCCTGTTAATGGCCGTACTACCAATCCAGGTCCTCAGCATATCCCAACTCAACCAGAAGGTTGCCGGCGACCTCTTTGACTGTTTCCTTGTCGGAGGGGGGCAGATCATTTACCCAGCGCTTTACGGCAGTTGTATACAGCGGTTTGGTTACTTGTTCCGCACTAGATTCTCCAAAAAGGTTATGTTGTTTATTATGGTAGTCTAGAACCACCGGATCCCATGGCTCTTTAATGAAGTCGAACAGTGTTTGGAGAACGGCCTGAGGACTTTGTACAAGTTCTTCATATCGAAGTTCAAAATAATTCCGCTTCACTACTGGGTTTGCTAGACTGTTCCTTGCGGTGGTAACGGCTGATACCCAATACTCTGCAGCTTTCCTCGCATTACTTATGTATTCGAGCTTCTTGCCTGTTTCCATATCATGCCAATCCATGCTCAGAAGAGAGCAAACCACGTCCCTACCGTCCCGAATCACGTGAATGAGTGGGCTTTTCGGGAACATGTTTGCCAAAGGTATGAAACAGAAACAGTTGTGAGGCGATTTTTCTGCGGCTCGAGGCTTTCCCTCATGTTTTCTGTAGCTTTCGAGAAACGACAAAAGGGTTCGAGCTAATATTTTATTCGTCTTTTCTGGAGTGATTTTGTGTTCGGTAAGCTCTGGTCGCATAACTGTTTGGAATTTACGCCACATGTCAGCAATATAGACAGTGGCTTTAAGTTCCGGGCCACATGCAATACGAGGATGGGAATTAAGAATCACCCTGAGCAAGGTAGTGCCGGAACGTCCCGCTCCCCCTATAAATATAGGTGAAGGAGTTTTCGCAATTTCAATTGTCATAGCTTATTCCTTGAGACTTTCCACAAATCTAGCTCCGATGAGGTTGGAGCCATTCAAGGAATTGAGGGTGGACTTCGACACCTAACTCAACTGCTTTGTCGCATTGTTCTACTGCCTTCTCATAACTTCCGTTCTTAAAAAGAGTTATTGCATAGTTATAATGAGCTCTTGGGTAGTCTGGATCGATTTTCAAAGCTTTCTCATACTCGATGATGGCATCTTCCAACCTTCCTTGCTTGGTATATGCAACACCAAGATTCATATGGGCCTCTGCAAGCCCTGGGTTTATGGATATGGCCTTTTTCAATGTGGCAACGCCTTCAGCATGCAATCCCTTTCCAACGTAAGCTAAACCCAAATTGCAAAGCCCCAAGGCAAGATCAGGGTTGATTTCCAATGATTTCGTGGATGCCGAAATCGCAAGATCCAACATACCTTGGTCCAAATGGATTGCTCCAAGGCTTGCATAGGCTTCCGCAAAATTGGAATCAACCGAAATCGCCTTTTGGTAAAAAGCTGCCGCTTCTTTCAGGCTGCCCACCTCTTGTAGTGTTACCCCTAGCGTAAAGTTGGTTGTGGGGCAGTTGGGTTCAATCTGAAGAGCCTTTTTTAGATACTCCACAGCCTCGTCAGAACGCCCGAGAGCACTGTACGCAGTTCCAAGTTGACTCAACATATACGCATCCTTCGGATTTGCCTTGACATAGGACTCCATGATAGCCACCCCTCGTTCGTGCTTTGTTTTGGATATGTTGGATCCTTCGTAGCCGTAATGCCGAAGAACAACATTAGGCTCGGACACGTATCCCCATTCGCTATTTGCCGCGATCAAGTCTCTTGCGCTTTGGCTCACAGTCTCGTGATAAGGTCCATGATAAAAAATATGAGGGTGTCGTCGGAACAGTCTGTCAAACCAGCCAAACCTTGGGCCTGTGTATGTTGGGCCATTATCACATTTGATAGAATAACAAATTACATTCGCTTCGCGGATACATTGTCTCAGATGAGGTATCGAATCACCCACTAACTCCTCGTCCGCATCTATCTGAAGTACCCAGTCGCTAGTGGCATGCTTAATCGATTCGTTTCTAGCGGCTGCAAAGTCGTCACACCACTCAAAATGAAATACTTTGGCTCCCAAATCGTTGGCAACCAAAACAGTGTTATCCTTCGAACCAGTGTCAACGACTATCAATTCGTTAGCAACAGGCTCCACACTTTTTAAACACCGAGGAAGTGTCTTCTCCTCGTCCCGCACAATCATACATACGCTAAGTTTGGGATTTTCCGGCAGGTTGTTCGGTTCAGGGATTGACTTGCTCATATAAAATTTCTATATGAGATTGGCAGGTTAGTCAATTTATGGATTCCTTGCCACGATGAATGATCGTCGACCAAACGATTTTTTCATAGATTTGTACATGATGTGGTAAATTTTGGCACCCACTGTGCGCAAATCGAAAGGTCGCTTGGTTGATTCAGACGAAGGTCGGACCCCTTCTACATCTGCTTACTGTTCGACTAGTTCGACCCGGCGGTTCCTGGTCCGTCCGCCGTCCGACCTGTTGGAGGAGGTTGGCACCAACGGTCCCACGCCGTGGGGCTTGAGTCTGCCGATATCTACACCGTACTTTGAAACGAGCACTTGCACCACAGCCTCCGCCCTTCTCCGGGAAAGGTCCATGTTGTAGTCGAACTCCCCCACACTGTCGGTGTGCCCGACCACGTAGATCTTCATGTCAGCATTACCCTTGAGGAGTTTTTCTATCTCTTTGAGCGCCGGTTCCGACTCAGGCTTGACCACTGCTTTTCCCGTATCAAAGAAAATCCCGTAAACGGCGACCCTCCCTGTCAGGTTAATCTCTTGGACCAGGGCGTCGGCGTCGGCGACAATGAACTGCTCCATAGGCTTTTCTTCGACTATGTAGAGGGCGACCCCCTGCCCCCCGTTCCACGGATGCACTCGGACCCACGTCACCTTCCCGCCCTTGTTCAGGCTCATGTGGACGTCGGTACTGTCCTCATAGTGGACGACACCGCCAATCTTTTTGAAGGCATTGCTGTAATTTCTCTTTATCTGGGCCTCGCTCAGATACTTCGTCCCCTCTTTGAAGTGATAGTTGATGTAGTATTTATGACCCTCCACGGTTTTGTAGTTGCCGTCACTGGCCACGAAACCGTCATATACGTCGAACTCGCTCTCTCGGTAATCGTCAATGTAATAGTCGGGCAGCCGGTTAAACAGCGGGTGGTCCTTGCTGCCATCCACGTCCTGCGCTGCGGCACCGGCAGGTAGGAAGGCTAGGAGAGTGACTGTTAGGAAAAAAACAGAAAAAATTCGCGGCTTATCCATTGTTTTCCCCCACTGAAAAATATCCTAAATCATATAAGAAAAAATTACTGAAGTCACGAGGGAACGATGACTCGGCCTAGGGTCGGGCCAAGCCACCCGAGTGATATTCCCAGACAAACATTCCAAAAACCGATATTCACAGACCTTAAAGTGCTATTTTCTAGGGCAAAACCATCACTCTGAGGGAAGTGCACCATCCTCTTCTCAATCATTAGGATTTATTTGATGTCGTCGCGATTCCGCGACCTTCCATTGACATCTTCTCTGATGCAGCCAGGTCTTCTGGGGTATTGATGTTGAAGAAGGAAATGAGCTTTGGGTCCGCTGTTCTGAGCCTTTCTTCAGATACTTCTTTTACCTTGACCTTCGAGAAGAAGTTGACGATCTTCGGGTCCTCATGCTGGAGTTGGTATTCAATAGGTTTGATGCAGCGTTTGGAATAGATGGCACAAAGCGGTTGAGCCCCCTCCTTGGTTTCCGGTATGATCACGTCCCACTTTGGCTCAAGCTCCTCTAAAAGGGCGCTGATCAGTTCCCGTTTCAGAAAGGGGGTGTCACAGGCCGTAACAAAGACATGCGGTGCTGAGGCGTGAAAGAGACCGGCGTGGATACCAGTGAGGGAGCTTCGCAGGGGAAAAAGATCGGTTACAATCATCAGGTCCCATGAAAAGTATTCGAGGGGCGCATTGGTGACCAGCACCACCTCTTCAAAAAGGCCCTCGAACGTCCTCGCTAGGCGGTCCAGCGTGGACTCGCCGCCTACCGAAAGAAACGCCTTGTTTTGGCCTCCCATCCTGGTATTCAGACCGCCCGATAATATAACCCCTGAGCACGGATATCTCATGATTCCACCGACGTCTAGGCCTTGACTAGCAGAATACGAGGTGCTATTGAAGCCTCCGGAGCAAGGTACAGGGGGTCTTCGACCATGCGGCAGCCGTGGTGGACGAGTAAAGCCGCTCCTTTACTCGGCACGGCAACACGTGGTATTATGGTTGAAGCTTCGCCAAGCCTGCCAATGTCAAGGCACTGAAAATATAAAGTTTCTCTCCCTGGCGGTGTAGCTCAGTCGGTTAGAGCATGCGGCTCATATCCGCAGTGTCCGGGGTTCAAGTCCCTGCACCGCCACCACCTTTTTTCCCCTGCTTCTGCCTCTCGTCTCCAACGCCAAGTTACGCCAAGAGGCGTTCTATCCTGATGGGAATGCTGAGCCTTTATCAGTGAATGGTTTCAGAGGTGCGTTTTCTCTTGTCGCGAAAGTAGTGCCGGGGCTTGGAGCGTTTCCCTTCAATCTTGTTTGTAAATCGTTTCATGGTCTCAAAAAAATACTTGCCGCCTCGGGCCATCACGGTATTGTGATCTGCACCAGGTATCATGTGAAATTCTTTGCTGCGCGCAGCGCAGTGGACCTGTAAGAGTTCAACACTCATCACGGGTATGAACTGGTCGTACTGGGCATGAATGATGAGCGTTGGCTTGGCAAATTGCGCGATTTTTTCCACGTTCTTAAAGCCATCCGCCTCGGTCATTCCCAGGGCCTGCGTATCAACCCCCAGGCAATTTAGCAGAGGAACGGTTTGGGCAAAGCCGCTTTCAATGATCAGGCCGGATATCTCCTCCTGGTAAGACGCTGCCAGGTCTATGGCACACGCGCTCCCAAGAGATCGACCCATGACCAAAAGGGGCCCGGTGCGGCCTCCAAGTTTCAGCCAGTCCCGGACCTCCTTGAAGATGACGTGGGCGTCGCGCATCATGGCGGTTACTGAAGGCACCCCTCCGCTCCTGCCATAACCTCGATAGTCCACAGCAAGAAGGCTCAGTTCATGCTCCTTATACACAGGACCAATGGTATTGTAATCACTGACGATCTCTCCGTTTCCATGGAAAAACAAAATGTTGGGATCTTCTACCCCGGCCATATGAAACCTGGCACCAATCCGCACACCCTCTTCCACGGTCATGTCATAGTCAATGAAGTTCGATGGCCGATCGGCATCTATCTCCTTGCGGGGATGAAATATGGCCTTCAGCACATCGGGGTGATCCAGCTTCGCGTAACCAAATGCAGGCGTTGTCATAAGAAGCCCCCAATGTCGAAGGGAAGCTGCCTGCCCTGAAGGGCCGGGCTTCCTGGAATAGAAAAGGGCTCGCGCAAAAACAACTTCACATTTTGACATCTCAGCTTCAGCCAATCTTTGACCGATGCCTCGTTCGCAAACTCCTCAAAATAGCTCGCTATTCCTCCGGTCTTGCTCAATCGGATCGGCCAAATCTCAACCAAATCTGAGCGCCAACTCTGCGAAGTTCTTTTTGCGCGAGCCCTAAGTGCCCACCCGTGAACGTGGACCACCCGAACCAACGTGGCTCGGTTGAGCACTACAAGGTGTTCATTCAAAAATGGCAGATTTTGGTCCGAGGCAAGGCCGCACAAGGGTTTTCGCCGCTGGCGCAGCAGCGCCGCGTTGAGGACGGCCTTTTCACAAGCCCCAGGCGCAAACCCGCGGAGAACGCCGCATCGGGCCAAAGATGCCATTTATGAATGTACACTAGATAGCACAAAGCTTATGCTGCCGCAACGGATCCAATTGTCGGACTTAAAACCTGACCTCCGGTGGCGATGTTGCCCCAAAGGCCCTTGAAAAATCGGCTGATATCCTATATGAAAGAGCCGTGACTGCGCAACCTGAAACCGGAAACCTCGTCGCACATGCACCTGCCGCTGAGCAGACCCATTCGTACGCGTCCCCGAAGCAGCGGGAACCCTTCTCAGATTCTGCCTTGAGAACACAGGTTGAAAAGCTCAATCAGATTGGTATTGCCCTTTCCAGTGAAACCAACTTGGAAAGGCTCTTAGAGCTAATCGTCCAGGAGGCCAGGGCGTTTACGTGCGCAGATGCCGGCAGCCTCTATATCCTGGACGACGGCATACTGTACTTTCATGTGGCGCAAAACGACACCCTGAAACGGCGGGCAGACACGCCTCCGGGTTTTAAACCCTATCCTCTTGCCCTGTCAAAAGAGAGCATCGCAGGCTATGTGGGCATTACAGGAGAAATCCTCAACATAGAAAACGTCTACAAGCTGCCCAAGACCGTCCCATACAATTTCAATCCTGACTTCGATCTGCGAAACGAGTATGTGACCAGATCCATGCTCGTTGTCCCCATGAAGGATCGGGAAGAACAAATATTGGGCGTTCTCCAATTGATTAATGCCACGGGCGAAGCAGGTCTTGTTGTCCCATTCCAAGAATCCGTGGAACACCTGGTCATGTCTCTAGCGTCACAGGCAGCCGTTGCCATTCGCAATGCCAAGTTGATCGCCAATATCAAGGCGCTGTTTGAGGCACTGATTCGGTATTCCACCTCAGCCATCGATGCCCGGAGTCCCCACACAGCCGGTCATTCGAGGCGGGTGGCCGCTTATTCAGAGGCCTTGGCCAGCGCCATCAATGATGAAACCATGGGCCCCTTTCGAGACGTTTTCTTTTCAACCGAGCAGCTGGAAGAGCTCAGTTACGCAGCATGGCTTCATGATATCGGCAAGATCGGTGTTCCCGAGCAGATCTTGGATAAAGAAAACAAGCTCTCTGCTGAGGCCATGGCCACCATCACGACTCGCTTTGACCTGATCAAGAGCCTGAGGGTTCATGGGGGGTGCGACCACGGGTCCGGTGAAAACAACAAAAACTCGGGGCGTCACCCCGGGACAAAAGAGGCCGAAGGCGCAGAGCAAGAAATAGAGCGAGAACTGAGTTTTATCTCAAAGGTCAATCGATCCCCTTTTTTGTCAGACGCAGATCTGAGCACCCTGGACGAGATAGCTTCCAAGACCTATGAAGATCTCCACGGCCATGCGAGGCCTTATTTGACCGACAAGGAAATGGAGTGCCTTTCCGTCAAAAAAGGAAACCTGACGGACGAGGAGTACAAGAGAATTCAGACGCATGTGGAACACACATATAATATAGTTAGAAATATTCCCTTCACCAAAACGTTGAAGAATGTGCCCTTTTATTCAGCGTCGCACCACGAATTCCTCGACGGAACGGGCTATCCCAGGGGACTCACATCAGATGAACTTCCCATCCAGGCCCGTATCTTGGCCGTGGCCGACATCTTTGACGCCCTCACGGCGGTGGATCGACCCTATCGGAGCGCAATGCCACCGTCCAAGGCTTGCCAGGTGCTTAATGCCCATGCAAAGGCCGGACGTCTAGATCAAGATATCGTCAATCTGTTTACTGAAAAAGCGCTTTACAACAAGACATGATCTGTTTTCAGAAAATTGCCGAAAGGCGTATCCAAGAGGCCATGAAGGATGGGGCCTTTGATGACCTGCCCGGAAAAGGGAAGCCCCTTGTGCTGGAGAGCGATTCTCACGTACCGGAAGATCTTCGAATGGCCTATAAGATCTTGAAGAATGCAGGATATGTTCCTCCCGAGATCGCCCTTAGAAAAGAAATCGCCAAGGCCGAGGACCTGTTGGCGGAAATGGAAGACACAAGAACCAAGTACCGCCAACTCAAGAAGCTCAATTTTCTCATCATGAAGCTGAACATGACCCGGCACACCGCTACGAGCCTTGAAAAGGATCAACGCTACGAGAGAAAACTGGTGGAGCGTTTCGGATCCTGATTTGTTATGTTTGATAGGAAGAGGATCTTACACGATCTTTACACTAGATTGTACGAGGCCTTCGGCCCGCGCCATTGGTGGCCCGGAGATTCCCCCTTTGAGGTCGCCGTCGGGGCCATTCTCACCCAAAACACGGCTTGGCGAAATGTCAGAAAAGCCATCGGCAATCTAAAAACAGCAAACCTCCTTTCGCCGGACGCCCTTTATCATCTGCCGGTTCAGGATCTAGCGGCCGTCATCAGGCCTGCAGGCTATTACAATGTAAAAGCCCTGCGCTTGAAACACTTTGTGGAATTTCTCTTCCTGGAAAACGGGGGGGACCTTGAGGGCCTCCTGACCGAAGCACTTGACACCCTGCGAAACAAGTTGCTATCCATCAAAGGTGTCGGACCAGAAACCGCTGACAGCATCCTCCTTTATGCCGGCAACAGGCCCACGTTTGTCGTGGATGCCTACACCAGGCGAATCCTTTTCAGGCACAGGCTCATGCCTCAAGAGGCCTGTTACGACGAAGTTCGCTTTTTCTTTATGGACAGTCTGAAGCCCGACGTTGCCATGTTCAATGAATATCATGCACTCCTGGTCCATCTAGGGCACACATTTTGCTCTAAGGGACATCCAAAATGCAAAGAGTGTCCTGCCAGGGGGTGGAACGATGAATAAAGCACGCGATGCCTTGCAGCCACCAGGAACCCTCTTCGGGGGCGTCCTGCTCGCCCATTTTGTCCTTTTCTTGCACGTTATTCTGATTCTCGGCCTCGGTGCCTGTATGTTCTTTTTCGGGGGCGTCATCACATACCTGCCCTGGGTCCTGGCCGTCGGGGCCGTCCTCATCGCCGGCTCGGCATATCTGTGGTGGAAACATATGAAAAAACGTGGAAAGAAATTGAGAGACATCCTCAAGGACCCTCTCTTCCAGGGTCGCTCCATAGAAGTTTCCTTGCTCGGAGGACTTGCGAGTGTTAGATTGGGCCAAAGCCAGGAACCAGTCGCCATCTCTCATGAAAGCCTTGAAAGACCGAAACAACTCCCGGATGCGAGGGCCCCTCGTGCCGAGCAACTCGCCAACCTGGCTCGCCTGCTAAAGGAAGATCTCATTACGATCGACGAGTTTTTGCAAGCCAAGAAGGAACTGATGGGTCAATGACAAAGCTGAGTGTGGCCTTGCTTTCGGGGGGTATTTCCTCTGAGCGTGATGTCTCCATCAAGAGCGGAAACCAGGTCTACGAGGCCTTGGATAAGGCCAAGTATGACGTCACGCGCTACGACCCTGCCACTGACCTGGGCAAACTAGTGGCTGAGGCATCCCGTATTGATGTGGCCTTCATCGTGCTGCATGGGCCCTATGGCGAAGACGGCACCGTTCAAGGTCTTCTGGATCTCCTCCACATACCGTATCAGGGCTCCGGCGTGCTGGGAAGCGCCCTGGCCATGGACAAGTGGACGTCCAAGAGGCTCTACAAGGAGGCGGGCCTGCCCGTGCCTCCCTTTGTCGTTCTCACGCCGGGTGAGGCCTATGATATGGCAGCCCTGGCCCGGATGCCCGGCTACCCCTTGGTCGTGAAGCCGCGGTCCGGGGGGTCGAGTATCGGCACGAGTGTCGTCGGGTCCCCGCACGAGCTGCCCCAGGCCCTTGACCGGGCCTTTGACTACGACCCGCATGTCATTGTGGAGGCCTACTTGGAAGGGATGGAGATCACGGGCGGCGTGCTCGGCAATGATAACTGTCAGCCCCTTCCGATTGTGGAAATCCTCCCTGAATCCAGCCATAGCTTCTTTGACTATGAAGCAAAATACCAGGCAGGCGCGACCCGCGAGATCTGTCCGGCCCGGATCAGCAAAAGGCTCTCTGATCGCGCTCAATCCTACGCTGCCAAAGCCCATCGGGCGCTCTGTTGTCACGGGTGTAGCCGGACCGACATGATCGTCCATGATGAAACAATTTATGTGTTGGAAACCAATACGATCCCGGGGATGACCCCGGTAAGCCTTTTTCCGTTGGCAGCCAAGGCGGCGGGGATCCCTTTCAGCCAACTCTTGGATCGGCTCATCGAGCTTGCCCTTGAAGACAGGGATCAGGACGTACGACAACGGGAAATATCATAGCCTGAGTGCATTGCTGTGTTCATCCGAACAAACCGTGAACTGAAAGAGCGATATGATGAACTAAAGGCGGGCGACTGCTTCATAGGCTTGCTCAGCTTTAAGACCCTGAAGCACCGCGCCCTTATCGACCTTCTGGAAAGAGGCATTCAGGTCTTCCCCTCCGCCCTCTCGCAAACCCTTGCCCGGTCAAAAGTGGCCCAGGCCCTAGCCTTTCGGCAGTGGATGATCCCCTACACCTTGATCATCACCAGGCGCGTAGATCTTATGTATGCCATCAACACCTATAATCAACATGGCATCGGCCCTGTGGTCACAAAAGAGGACCATCTACAATGTGGATTCGGGGTGCATCGATGGGACAACATCGAGGCCACTTACAACCAAATCACCTTTAGCCCCACCTCATACCCCTTCGTGGTGCAGCCATTGCTCGAAAACTACACGGATGTACGTGTCATTATCGCGGGTGACTACCGCGAGGCTTATACCCGGGAGAATCAAAATAACTTCAGAACGAATCTTTCAATAGGCGGCGCCAGCAGGCCTTATGACCTGACTGAAGACCAGCTGACCCGTTGTCACCGTGTCATGGAGCGGGGGAAGTTTCCTTATGCCCATATCGACCTGCTCGTCACCGCAGATGGCCCCATCTACCTGTCAGAAATTGCTCTAAACGGGGGATTAAAAGGGGCTCGCATAGAACGTGAAGACCTTGATGCCATGAAAAGCGACATCCTGGAAAAAATGGCTACGTCATGAGGAAAACGGAAAAAGAGCTTCTGCCAAAGGCCGCTCGATGGTCTCTTGAGGTGATGGCCATGATCTATGTGGCCGTGGCGGCGCTTTTTGTGGTCAATCCGAATTGGCCCATCCTCGTCGTCAATAAGGCTTTTATTCGCTACAATTGGCCCATGGTTTTTTTCCCCACCGAAAAGTTTTGGTTTTCCCTGGCAGTAAGTGTGCCGGGCACCCGGGCCTTCCTGGCCTTTGCCGCGGCGCGAAGGGCGGCTGAAACCCGTCTGTACGTGAGGGTGCTGCAGGTTTCCTTGCTTCTGACGGCGATCTTGTTTGCATGGCAATTTGTCTTCTACAAACATGCCCCCCTGTATGCCTTGGGATTTTTCATGGAATCCATCCAGATAGTCTTCTTCTTGTTGCTGAGCCGGAAGCTCCCTTAGCACTGCTACAGGTTTCTTCCTCCCACGACCGGTTCATGGGTCAGCCTTGGCTCCGAGGGCAGTAGACGGTCTAAGCTTTGTGGCTTTGCCGTGATTTTTCCTTGACAAAATGAGGACTTCGGGGTATGGGAGTCAAGACGTTTTCGTGGCACAAGTCGTGACATTTTCAGCATTTAGTCTGATCCTGACTGAAAACATCTTTTTGGTGCAAGCCTTTACTCCTACAAGCATATTATGAATGGTTGCGCCCCCTGTTTGCGTAAATGACAGCGAAGGGCGCGACCGGACTGCTATGGTTAAACCTGTAGCAGGGTGACGTGTGCAAGCGGATGTAACCCTTTCAACTTCTAGAACTCAAATAATTTGGAGTTCCCATGAGCACGACAGAAGAAAAAGAGCAAGCCGTCGCTGAGGGTGACCAGGGAAAGGCAAGTGATGAGCAAGCCGAGTCCCGGCATGAAGCCGTCAAACCAGGGACGTGGCGTTTTCTCATACCCCTGGCTGCGTTTTTCATGGGCTTTGTGTCCCTTCTCTTTGTGGGCTGGGTGATCTTTCCGCTGCTCCTTTATGCAGAAAAACAGCAGCCGATCGATTTTAGCCATAGCATCCATCAGGAAGCGGTGGAAGACGGCTGTCAAAGCTGTCATTTCTTCCGTGAAGACGGGACTTTTTCCGGAATACCCAAGCTGGAGCAGTGCGTCGAATGCCATGAAGAGGCTATGGGAGAGCGCCCCGAAGAAGCCAAATTCATCAAGGAATATGTTGAGCCGGGCAAGGAGGTCCCGTGGTTGATCTATGCCCGCCAGCCTGTGTGCGTCTTCTTCTCTCATGCAGCGCACGTGAAGATGGCGGAATTGGAATGTGTGATTTGTCACGGTCCCGTAGGGGAATCTGATCACACAAGGCCTTACCAGTACAACCGCATCAACAAGTACAGTCGTGATATCTGGGGCTGGAACATCGCGGGCATGGCAAAAAACGCCTGGGATCGAATGAAAATGGATGATGCCGCTCTGGCAAAGATCGATAAGCCCGCTCGTATGAAGATGGATGACTGTGCAGAGTGCCACGAGGAAACCAAGGGCCATAAGGACGCCTGCTTTGTGTGCCACAAGTAGGTCATCGGCCAGAGTCCTTTTCAGAGAGATACAAGGGGAAAACGTATGAAACTGGACAGAAGAACTTTTATAGAGCTCGCGGTCGGAGGCACGGCTGGAGCCGGGGCCGGTTTTCTGCTAACGCCCATTAACTGGAAGCTGATGGACGATATTTGCATCTGGACGCAGAACTGGCCGTGGGTCCCGGTCCCTGATCGGGGCAAAGTCACAAATGTAGACTCCGTTTGCAACCTTTGTCCGGGGGGCTGCGGTATCACCGTTCGAAAGGTTGGAGACCGCGCCACAAAGATCGAAGGCAGGAAGGGCTATCCAGTGAATGACGGTGGAATCTGTCTCCTGGGCGCCGCGGGCCTCCAGCTCCTCTATGGCCCCTGGCGGGTCCCGAGCCCCTTACGACGAGCAGGAAAACGAGGCACGGGAAGCTGGGAGAAAATCTCCTGGGAAGATGCCGTCGCTGAAGTCGTCGGGAGGCTGGCTGATTTGCGCGGCAAGGGCAAAGCCCATACCGTCGCTTGTATGCTGGATTCTGATCGGGGCACCGTGCCGCAGCTATATGCCCGTCTTATGAAGGCCTACGGGTCCCCGAACTTCATTCGCACGGCTTCTGCCGAGGACACCTATGAGTTGACCCTCGGCCTTATGCAAGGAGTGACGGCTTCCGTAGGTTATGATCTGGAGCGAGCCAAATTCATCCTGAGTTTTGGAAGCGGGCTTATAGAGGGTTGGGGGTCACCTGCACGCGTTATCAAGGCTCACAGCCTGTGGCGCTCCGGCGATTCGAAAGAGCGGGCAACCGTCGTGCAGATTGAACCGCGCCTGTCCAACACGGCCGCCAAGGCTGACCGCTGGTATCCTGTCAATCCTGGAACCGAGGGGGCGCTGGCCCTGGGGCTGGCTCACGTGATCATCAAAGAATCACTGTATGATGAAAGCTTTATCACAAACCACGCCTTTGGATTTGAAGATGGATACGACGCTACCGGGAAAGGCTATATGGGCTTCAAGCGTTTGGTGCTGACTAAATATACGCCTGAAACCGTATCCAGGATCACGGGCCTTGCAGCATCAAAAATTGTCAGCCTCGCCCGGGCCTTTGCACGAGCCGAGCGCCCCTTGGCAGTCTGGGGCCGCGGTAAGGGGGCTACCCCTGGCAGCTTGTACGAATGCATGGCCGTCCATAGCCTCAATGCCCTGGTGGGAAATATCGACAAGCCGGGTGGCGTGTGGGCCCGTCCACAGGCACCTGCCCAAGAGTGGCCCGAAGTGGCCCAGGATGCCGCTGCCTGGGCCGGTAATAGTATGCCCCGCCTGGACGGGGCCGGTACGAAGCGTTATCCCTTGACCCGTTATCGGCCGGAGCAATGGTCTGAAATCGTAAACGAAAAGCCTGGCGCCATCCAGGCCCTGCTCGTTCATGGGGCTGATCCATACTATACCACCGCCGATAGTCAAACGGTGGCCAGGGCCTTTGACCGAATTCCCTTTGTGGTGAGTTTTTCCACCTATATGGACGAAACCGCCTACCAAGCAGACCTGATCCTGCCGAACCATCACTATCTGGAACGCTGGGAAGATTTTCCGACCCCCGTGGGTCTGCAAAGGCCCTTGCTCGGCCTGTTGAGACCAGCGGTGGCGCCCCAATTCGATACAAAGCACGCAGGAGACGCCATTATGACCATCGCGAAGGCCTTAGGCGGGTCTGTAGCCGCGGCTTTCCCCTGGGAAGATTATGAGGCCTTGTTGAAGGAAACCGTGGGAGATAACTGGGACACCCTGGAGGAGACAGGCTACCTGAAAGGGGCCGACTACTCTCTGCCGGCATGGGAACGGGCCTTTGGCACACCGTCCGGCAAGTTTGAGTTTTATGTCACGGCCTTTGACCAGGCAGGTATTAACGTGAATAGCCCCGTGGACTATCTTCCGCACTACGAACCGGTGCAGCCGGAGGGAGATCCCGTCACTTACCCGTTGACCTTAATCCCTGCGGAATTGATGCGGCTGGCAGACGGGGCTATCGGGAACCCGCCTTTTTGCACCAAGACTTTGGAAGACACAGAGTTAAAGGGAAATCATCTTTTCATCCAGGTCCATCCCAAGACGGCTGCCGATTCCGGCCTTTCCGAGGGCGAATATGCCATGCTTGAAACCCCCAAGGGCACGGCCAAGGTACTCGTCCACCTTTTTGAGGGAATCATGCCAGGGGTCATTGCTATCCCCAAAGGACTGGGCCACACGGCCTACGACGACTACCTGGCAGGCAAGGGGGTAAATGCCAACAGCCTCATGGGCGTGGTCGAAGACCCGATCTCCGGCCTGTGTGCCACGTGGGGCATCCGGGCCAAATTGACCAGCGTCTAAGATACTGAGAAGGGGTAACCATGAAAGAAGCACATCACGAAGGAGACGAACAGCATCAAGGCCACGGGAAGACGTATAAGTTTGGCATGGTCGTTGACCTGGACAAGTGTACAGGTTGTGGTGCCTGTATGGTGGCCTGTATGGCTGAGAACAACATAGCTTTCAGGAAAGACGAAACAAACAAGACGCGCAGTAATTTCTGGATGCGGGTATACAAGATCAGCAACGGTCTGCCCTTTCCGGACACGGAGATCTCCTATATTCCCAGGCCCTGCATGCACTGCGAGGGCCACGGCCACCACCATACACCGTGTGTGTCGGTGTGCCCGGCAACGGTTACGGATTACAATCATGAAACCGGTATCGTGAGTCAGATCTACACCCGCTGCTTTGGATGCCGGTACTGCATGGCGGCCTGTCCGTACCATGTGCGTGTGTTTAACTGGTGGGACGCGAAATGGCCGAAGGGAATGGAGAAGTATCTGAATCCTGACGTGTCGCCTCGTATGCGCGGTGTGGTGGAAAAATGTAGTTTTTGCTTTCACCGGTTCCAGCGGGCCAAGAACAAGGCTTTTACGGAAGGGCGACGGGAGGTTCGCGAGGATGAATATCAAACAGCGTGCACCCAGGCCTGCCCGGCGGGGGCCATCACCTTTGGCGACTTGAAAAACCCGGAGCACCGGGTCTATAAGTTAAAAGATAGTCCGAATGCCTTCCGGTTATTGGAAAAACTCGGGACCAACCCCAAGGTCTATTATGTTTCAACCAGGGCCTGGGTCCGGAAGGCTGCCGACGTCTATGTGGGCAAGGAAGGAGAGGGTGCAACCTGCGCCTAAGTCTCATTCTTTCTTATTACGTTTGATAAGGAGTATATCTCATGGATCCTGCATCAGCCCCATTTGATTCTGCACTCATCCCAAAGGGTGTCAAGCGGTGTCAATTGAAGTGGTTTCTCTTGTGGATTGCCGTCCTGAACGGCCCTCTCATGGTTGGAACTGTCGCCGCACTCATGTGCTGGGGTTTGGCCCTGAATGTGACCAATCTGAGCAACAATTATCCATTCGGGCTCTGGATTGCCGCAGATCTGGGTATAATCGCCCTGGGCGCGGGGGCCTTTTTTACGGGCTTTCTGAGGTATATTGTAAAAATAGACGATCTAAAACATATTGTTAACTATGCCGTCATTATCGGCGTGGTATGCTATGCATCGGCTCAAGGCATACTTGGCATAGACATCGGTCAACCCCTCAGAGGCTGGTTTATCTTCTGGCACGCGAACGTGCATTCCATGCTGACCGAGGTGGCCTTCTGTATCACGTGCTACTTCATGGTCCTGTGCATTGAGTATCTTCCATTGATTCTGGAAAATCGTCAAGTCTACAAGTTAGGATTCTTCCACGGTATGGCCCACCACCTTCATGAAGCCATGCCGACGATCGCGGCGATCGGTGTCTTTCTCTCCTTTTTTCACCAAGGCTCTCTGGGCGGCGTCCCCGGCGTCCTGTACGGCCGACCTTTTGCATATCGTGAAGGGTTTCTGGTCTGGCCGTGGACTTTCTTCCTCTTCATTCTTTCGGCCATTGCCTGCGGTCCCTGTTTTACCATCCTCATTACACGAATTACGGAAGGGTTTGCGCGAAAGCGATTGGTCAAGAGAAATGTCATTGACATTCTTGCCAAGATTTCCGGCAGGTTGCTGGTTCTTTATCTGGTTTTGAAAACCCTCGACACCGTATACTGGATTGCCATGGCCGGCAAGGTAGGCGCGCCTCTTAGCAGCTTTTATGCCAATCAGCCGTATGGTTATTGGGTATTGATTACAGAGCTTGGCATCCTGGGGGTGATCCCGGCCATTCTCCTGCTGATCAGGAAAACACGGCAGAACGACAATGTCTTGATCCTGGCCTGTGTTTTGAACTGCGCGGGCATCTTTATGAATCGGTGGATCATGACCGTACAGTCGCTTGCGGTGCCCGTCATGCCCTTTGATAGATTCATCAGCTACCACCCAAACTGGGTGGAATACGCGAGCACGTTCCTCTTTGTCTGGGCGGGTGCTATTGTCATATCGCTCTCATATCGGTATCTGCCAATTTTTTCTCAAGAAAAGGAGCTAAATCCACTATAGGAAGGATGCAGTCATGTTTCCATTTGCCTTTGAATGGCTAAACGACCCTGTTCACTTTGTCTTCATGGGTTCCCTCTATACTGTTTTGATTCTTTTGATCATTATTCTTCACTACTGTGGTATTCGTGCCTTCCTCGACTTGATCTGCAAGAAAGAGGGTCATGATAATCACTGACTGAAGAGTGTGAAGGACTGAAAAGCGAGGACTCTGGATATGGATCTTGCAAGAATGTTAGGAATTATGATCGTTTTTGGCGTGCCTGCAATTATTGGTGGAGGCCTTGTCTGTGACTTATTAGATAGTTGGCTTGCTGTGTGGTTATACGAAGCACTGCTTATCTTGGTGGCTGTGACCACAGCCATTAAGGCTGCCGGCAATCCCGGGCCAAGTGAGCACTGAGACGGTGCGCCTATGAGGCCACTGAGAGTCGTAGCTCGGTTGCCGCAGCCCTGAAAAAGAGAGGGAAACCCCAACAAAAAATGGCTCATTCCAAGGCGGAATGAGCCATTTGTGTTTCATGGAGCTATGTCAAATCAAAGAAGTCCGGGCTAGGCCCCCGACTCCTCCTTCACCGTGATCGCCACCTTGTAGAGGGCAGTGAGGATGAAGAACCCGGTGGCCCACACCCCCAGCGTAATGAAAACCTCAGGCACGGTGGCCACATACTCTGTGATATGTTCAAGAGGATTGGGAATAAATCCGCCTATCACCAGACCCACACCCTTGTCGATCCATGTGGCAATAAACACCGTCACGCAAGCAACCGCCAAGGTATCTAATGACCTGCGTGAAGCCGGAACAATCAACAGGACGAGGGAAACCACTGCAAAGAAGGCAGCAGTCCACATCCAGGTGACCAGGCCGGTATGTCCATGCAAACCGCGGAACAGGTAAACAATCGTATGCATGTGCCCCGGTATCTGGCTGTAAAAAGCCGTAAAACACTCAAGCAAAAAGAAGAATACATTTAGGATCATGGCATAAGCGACAATTCCGCCCAGTGTTTGAATTTGCTTTTTGCCGGGGTCAAATTTAGTTGTCTTTCTCACGATAAGGCAGAACAGGATAAGCAAAGCGGGCCCGGCGGCAAAGGCTGATGAGAGAAAGCGTGCTGCCATGATAGCAGTTAGCCAGAAATGTCTCCCGGGTAAACCAGCGTAAAGAAAGGCCGTCACCGTGTGGATGCTGATGGCCCAGGGGATGGAGAGGTATATGAAGGGTTTGATCCAACCGGGAGGCGGTGAGCCTTTACGCTCTGCCATGAGCACGTTCCACCCGATAAAGATATTGAGAAAGAGATAGCCGTTGAGAACAATCATATCCCAGAACAGGATCGAGCGGGGAGAGGGGTGCAATATCACATTCAGGGCCCGAATCGGATTACCAAGGTCTACCAGGATGAAGAGCAAACACATGGTCACGGCAGCCACACCCAAAAACTCTGCCAAAATGGTGATCCGGGCAAAGGGCTTGTAGTGATTAATATAGTAAGGCAGGACCACCATCACTCCCGCGGCTGCCACACCGACAAGGAATGTAAATTGGGCGATATACACCCCCCACGAGATGTCTCTACTCATGCCGGTTATGCCCAGGCCAATGCGAAACTGATAGAGCCACGAAATAAAGCCTGCACCCATAACAACCAGCAAACATCCCATCCATATCCAGTACTTCCGCCCTCCTAGAAATGCCTTCTCAAGCATAGTTCACCTCACACAACATAATAGACATTCGGTTGTGTACCGAGCTCTGGTTTGCGCCGAATGGAGTAATGGGAACGGAGCACTTGCCTCACCTCGGAGTCCGGGTCGTCCAGATCTCCAAAAACAAGCGCAGGCTCCTTGCCCTTCCTCTTACAGATCTCCTGGGCAGCTTCTACGCAGGCTGGAAGCTTTCCTTGGGCAAGGCGTTCCGCGCAAAACTGACACTTTTCCACGACCCCTTTGGTCCTTGTGGGATATTCAGGGTTTTGCTCTTTTTCTTTGATATATTTCCTCGGGTCGACCCAGTTAAAGCTTCTTGACCCGTAAGGACAGGCCGCCATACAAAATCGGCATCCAATGCAGCGATGCATGTCCATCATGACGATCCCGTCTGATTTTCTCTTAAATGTCGCCTTTGTGGGGCAGACTCTGCAGCAGGGAGGATTATAGCAATGGTTGCACAGGACAAGAAAAGGCAGCTTTTGCAGATTCTCGTCTATGTATTCATTCTCCTGCCCCGGAAAGACATGTTCGTATTCATCGTGCCAGATCCACTTAATCTCACGCTTTGGGTTCTCTATGTGAGGCACATTGTGGATCTTATGGCAGGCTTCCATGCAGGCCTCTGCGATTTCCTCATCCAGCATTCTCACATTCACAACCATGGCCCATCGGGTCGCTGTCAGGGCCTCTGCAGGCTGAGATCCGGCGGGCTTGTGAAACAAGTGCAAAAGGAATTCGGGGATCGTGAAGCCCTCCAATTGCTTGTCCAACCACTCAAGGGCGAGGGCCTCTTTGGCAGGTGCAGCTGCCGCCCCCAATGCGGAAACTCCAGCGATTTTCAAAAACTTTCTTCTGTCGACGCCCATCAGTGTATCTCCTCTGCTTTCTCCTTGGGTTCTTCCTTGGGTGGGATGTGGCAATCCCAGCAGTAGGGTACGACCCCCGTGTAATTGTGACACCTGTCGCAAAACTCCGTCTTCTTGGCATGACAGTTGGCGCTCATGCAGGTATTCTGGAGGCTCATGTTATACCTCTTGCCATTGAAGGAAACATACGACCTGTCGCCTACACGGACGACGGAATCTCTCCATAAGTCGAGGAGCTGCATGTGTTTCCTCTTCATGTACGCTCCCTCCTCAACACACTTCTTCTCCTTTTCAGGGAGCTTGACTTCCGGCCTTTTGGGGGCCATCCCATGAGTGTACCAGATCGGGAATGTCAACAAGATAAGACCGATGATAATACCGGCGATAACTTTGCCTCCGTCATACATCTTCTTCATCCTCCATTCCAGGAAGTGGTTCACCACGATAATCTACCGTTCTCTCCTTTTCTCCCTCTAGTATCATAGCATTCGCGACCAGCTCGTGAACACCTGTCACATCTACTTCGGGGACAAAGTACTCCATCAGGTTTGGCAAAACGGCTCGATCAATGGCACAAACACAGGCAAGCTTGTTCACGCCATATTTCTCGTGAACATATTTCACGGCATTTGCCCTGGGCAAGCCCCCGCGCATCCTCAACTCCATGTCTTCCCCAGCGTTCAAGCCGGAACCGCCTCCACAGCAAAAGGTCTGTTCCCTGATAGTGTTTGGCGGCATTTCATAGAAGTGATTGCATACATTCTTGATAACATACCGCGGCTCCTCAAGCAATCCCATACCCCTGGCGGGGTTACACGAATCATGGAAGGTGACCTTTAAGTGATCGTTTCTGGTCGGATCCAGTTTCAGCTTACCGTGCTTCATAAGGTCTGCCGTAAACTCGGTGATGTGAACCATCTTTGTTGATTTCGCATTCTCGAACTTGGTGCCTGTAATGGGAGAGACAGGCTCCTCCATCTTGCTGCCTTCTGCAAGGTCGAGGTTCATGGTGCCCATATACTGATTGATGACACGCCACATGTGCCCGCATTCTCCGCCAAGGATCCATTTCACCCCCAAGCGCTTCGCCTCCATGTACATCTTGGCGTTGAGCCGCTTCATTATCTCATTGGAGGTAAACAGACCAAAGTTCCCACCTTCAGAGGCATACGTGCTCCATGTTACGTCCAGGCCCAGCTCGTGGAAAAGCGTTAGATAGCCCATGGTAGTGTATGTGCCGGGATCGCCAAAGACGTCTCCAGAGGGCGTGATAAACAGGATCTCAGCGCCCTTTCTATTGAAGCTTGGCTCCATTCGGATGCCTGTTACATCCTCTAGCTCATCCAGGAAGAATTCGATCATCTCCTTGTATGCATGGGGCTGAATGCCCATGTGATTACCCGTCCTGTAACAAAAAGCAACAGGGGCAGCGATCCAATCGATGTTCAGGCCAAGCAGGTTGATCAGCTCCCTGCCAATGATCGTAATCTCAGCCGTGTCAATCCCGTACGGGCAAAAGACAGAACAGCGTCGACACTCAGTGCACTGATACAAGTAGTACCACCATTCCTTTAGTACGTCATAGGTCAGCTCTCTGGCACCGGCGAGCGGCCCTAAAATCTTTCCTGCGGTGGTAAAGTACTTCCGGTAGATGGATCGAAAAAGCTCTGCTCGCAGAACCGGCATGTTCTTGGGATCTGCGGAACCGATAAAATAGTGGCACTTATCCGCACACGCACCACATCTCACACATATATCCATAAAAACCTGAAAGGTGCGGAACCTCTCGAGCCTGTCCTTAAACCCTTCCAGGATAATCTCTTTCCAGTCTTTGGGGACTTTCCAGTCCTCATCGGTTGCGGACCAGTCCCTGGGGTTCGGCATACCCACAGTTTCAAGCCTTTTAGGCAGAGCGGCATAACAATGCATGCCTTGTTTAATTTCAACGTCAGGGGCGGTGCGCAGCCACCCCTTCTCTAACCCCAGAGTGTAGCGTTTGTGATGGGTGTCCTTCACTAACTCCTCGGGGGTCCGAAGTTTCCAAGCAGGTGGTGGCGCAACCTTCCAGCTTTTTGGTATGTCAGCCATAACTACTCCTTCGCAGATTTATTCCTTTGCTGCCGGGGATGCGGTTTGTTTTTCCACTGGCAATCCAGCTTCTATCATTTTCTCTCTGAATTCGTCCTCATACTGCTCATATGTGTGAAATTCGACATCTGGGTTCCAGGGATTGATGTGTCTGACGATCCGGGTATTATTAGACAAATTTCTCGTAGGGCTCAGGAACACGCCCGCCATGTGCATGAGCTTGCTGAAGGGGAAATAAGCAAAGAGCACACTCACAAGAAACAGATGAATGTAGAAGACTACGCTAATGCCCTCCGGGAGCGTGGGATGGAAACTGACCAGTCCCATGGTCAGCTCCTTGATGCTCACAACATCTGCCTTGAGCACATAGCGCATCAGGATACCGGTCGTGACCATACCCAGGATAAGAAACAACGGAAAGTAGTCAGCCGGAAGGGATATATAGCGCAGCTTGGGATCGAGCAATCTCCTCAAGAGAAGAAACGTGAGGGCAGCCCCAAGCAAGAAGCCGCTTTGATAAAGGGTGGGGACGTAAATCTGGAAGAACCCATCCACATTCTCAATCATCTTGACAAAGAAAGGGTTGGGCTCGGTAAAGAACCTGAGGTGCCTGAGTATAACAACGAGGAAGGTATAGTGAAACACGATGGCTCCCAGCCACAGCCACTTGGCCGATTTGTACTTAATATTGCCTCCACTGCCAAATTCAAGCCTAGTATTCCTGAACAGGGAACGGAAAAAAAAGACTTCCAGGATCATCCGGCCGACAACGCCGGCTGTGCTGACCGGGTTATCCAGTTTCTCGGCATAACCATACTTGATCCACGGGAGGGATTTTTGCTGTGCGCACGTGGAAGGAATACGGAAGGGCACCGGACTTTTCGCCCACTTGACGACCCGGTAGACAATGCCCACAAAGAATATGATCACCGCAACATAGGGAATGACCACCCCAAAAAGCCAGTCGAGGTGCACCCCAACCAAGCGCCCCCCCCACACGCCTGCGAAGGGGACAACAACCAGCACACCAACTGCCATGGAAGAAATGATGAGACTCAGTATGACGTTCATTGAATGTTCCCTCGCTTCTGTGTTAGATTATCCGTTATTCAGGTTGTCCCCCTCGACGCCCCCTCCCTTCTTGGGGAGCGCATAATCCTCAGGGAGTTCATAGGCCAGACCTGCCATTTTTAGCAACCTGTGGGACTGATTCCTCAGCTCATTCACCCGGATGTCAGAAATCTTCTGCCGGCATTCCGAATAGACGTCAAAGCAAAGCAGGGCCAAACCGTCTACTCTGGACTCAAAGGCCGCCCATTCGTCGGACATACCGTGTTGCAAGATTTCACCTTCCAGTTCCTCTTTAATGATTCTCTTCAATCCGAAAATGAAGCCAACGGCCTTGGAGGGCGTAAACTCTTGCACGGCCCTCACTCTAATAATATTGTCCAGAAAGAGCGAAAGCTTGTCTGAGTCCGCTTCGCCTAGCAGTTCGTCATAAATGGACTCTATCCCTTCAAGGATGCTCCGGCCCACTGGATTCGCAAACCGATCTTTTTGCTTCCTCAAAAAACTCTGGCTCTGTTCAGGGTAAGTTCGCAGAATCACATCACTCCACTTTTTCACAACGGGAGATCTTTTCTGGGTCAACAAATCTGCCAGCTTCATCGCAAAGGGTAGTCCTCGAGGTCCCGGAAGGAACCTGGTTTGAAATGTGGCACGAACAAACCGACCCATACAAAAAACGTCATCGTTTGTCAAGACAAAAAAAGGAGAAAAAGGAAGAAAAAAAAGTAATACCGCCTATTTGACGACCGATCACGCGGCATGCATCATGGCGGTGCGAAAATCCTTAAGAAAGGGACTCCGGCAATGGCAACCTGGACACCAGAAAAGGCACGCGATGCACTTGGGACCTCAAGGGTAGGCCCTAGGTTGTGCTGGTTGGTGCCGGAGGTGGGATTTGAACCCACACAGGCGCAAGGCCCGGAGGATTTTGAGTCCTCTGCGTCTACCAGTTTCACCACTCCGGCTCAATCACAACGGGAGTGTAAAAAAGGGCCGATTTGTTGTCAACAGAATAATAATTCGCGGCTAGGGCAGAGCGCAACGCCATTCGGGATCATTTGTTGGCAACATTGATATGCCTTGACAGGACGCCGAGACACAGCTATAGTTTTATATGACTTTTGATACAATTACACAATTTTAAGCCACTATAAGGAGTTGCTCATGTTTGGTATGGGGATGCCGGAAATTATCCTGATCCTGGCTATCGCCCTGATCGTTCTTGGTCCGAAGAAGCTCCCTGAAATCGCCAAGGCCCTGGGGCGGGGTATCGCCGAGTTCAAGAAAGCGACACAGGATTTCAAGGAAAGCCTTGATGTGGACGACGACCTGAAGGAGGCTCGGGACGCCATGCGTGACATCAAGGGAGGCATTCAGCAGACCATCCAAAAATCAGTGGCCACGGGGGCTGCGTCCGTGGACAGCGACGATGAAGACGATGAGGCCGTAGCCGGAAAGGACCTTGAACATCCCTCAAAAGAGACGGTAGAAAAGACGCCTCAGGAACCTGTCGAGGACACACCTTCACCCCAGGCAGAGAAGAAGGAAGCGGAGGAGGCGCCTTCACGAGATGCCTGAAGACGAGAAACTCCCTTTCACTAGCCACCTTGAAGAGCTTCGTAAACGCCTGATCATCTGCTTTATTGCTGTAGGCATCGCCTTTTGCATCTGCTACGCCTTTTCCAAGAGGCTCTTTGAAATCCTTATGCAGCCCCTGCTCACGGCCATGCCCCCTGATGAAAAGCTTATCTATACAGGCCTCCCGGAAGCCTTTTTCACCTATCTGAAAGTCGCTTTCCTGGCAGGGATCCTTTTGGCTATCCCGGTGATCATGTACCAGTTTTGGATGTTCATCGCCCCGGGGCTCTATGACAAGGAGAAGCGTTGGGCTATTCCCATTGTGGTGCTCTCATCCGTGTTTTTCTTGGGTGGCGCCATGTTTGGCTACTTTGTGGTCTTTCCTTTTGGGTTTAAGTTTTTTATGGGGTTTGCCTCGGACGCTATTAAGCCACTGCCATCCATGAAAGAATACATGGGCTTTTCGACCAAGCTTCTCTTTGCCTTTGGTCTCGTCTTCGAAATGCCCCTTTTTATCACCTTTCTGGCAAAGCTTGGGGTGGTGGATGTCCAGTTCCTGAGTACCAAGCGTAAATATGCCATCCTACTTTTCTTTGTCCTTGCGGCCATCCTGACCCCCCCGGATGTCATCACACAGGTCATGATGGCAGGACCCTTGATCCTGCTTTATGAAGTGAGCATTCTGGGGGCCAGGCTGTTTGGAAAGAAGCGAGAAAAGGCCGAGGCCGATATCAAGGAAACCCAGGAAAAGGCAGGATAGAAGGTTTTGCCCTTGACACCCGCGCAAAATTCTGCTAGCCAAGCAAGCGCATTTTCATGCACAAGCGTCCAGTGTTTTCCTTAATCACACATTTCCGGGAAGGAGGTGAATACGGCTTATGAAGAAACGATCATTGATAACGTTGGTGGTTGCAGCCATGGCCGTGATGTTCGTCTTTGCAGTCGTCTATGCAACGCAGCAGGCGCCTGATACCATCACGATGGATTCAAAGGTCTTCAAGACGCACAAGAAGAACCTGGTCACTTTCAGCCACAAGAAACACCATGTGGATTACAAGGTTGCATGTACCGAGTGTCACCACAATTACGTAGACGGCAAGAACGTGTGGAAAGACGGCGACGAGGTCAAGAAATGCGACGCCTGCCACACCGAGGCCAAGGCACCCAAGGGCGAAAAACTGGCTAAGAAGGAAATGGTCAAGAAGTATTACTACTCAGCTATCCACGAGAACTGTAAGAGCTGTCATAAGGACTTGAAAACGGCCGGCAAACCGACCGGACCTACGGCCTGTGCAGGCTGCCATCCCAATAAGAAGTAAGGGCAACAAACAAGCGACAGCAATAGGGTAAGTGTTCTTCGGAACCTTACCCTATTTTTTTGGTGTCAAGCGTCCGTTTTCCGTCAACGGTATAAGATGCAAGGGGTACAGGCCGACCAAATAGCCTTGAGACCTATGCAGTTAACCCTCGTGCCTGTTTTTTGCGTACTTGGCGCTTGCATCAACCATGGCCTCCGCCCACGAAGGCGTTCCCAGGGCATGGATATGGGAGTATGTGGCCAGGGTGTTCCTGTAGCAAACTCCGTCTCCCTGGCCGTCAAAGCCTGACCCCCGAACCATCCGAAATGCCAGGTCCTCTGGTTTTCCTCCCCATTCCAAGACGTTCGAATAGTGAAACTCGTGGCCCCGAACCCGGGTGCCCGGTCTGAAATAAGGGTTGGGCTTTTTCACCTCAAAAATGGTGTAGCCATGCCCCTGCGGCCGCTTGGAAAACCCGAAGACGACGGGAAGGAGTCCCACCATGGGATAGGTCACACCGTCTAAGACCAGGCCTTTTCCCAAATACATCAGCCCCCCACACTCGGCGTAGATGGGAAGCCCCTTTTCGCCCAGGCGCCGTACATCCTGTCGAAAGCCCTTGTTCTCTGCCAGCGCTTGAGCCTGGGTTTCAGGAAAACCGCCTCCAATGTACAGGCCGTCAAGACGCGGCAGCCCTGGATCTGCCAGGGCATTAAACGTGACGATCTTGGCCCCTGAGGCCTCAAGGGCCTCCAGGTTTTCAGGGTAGTAGAACTGGAAGGCAGCATCCCGGATCACCCCAATGCGAGGCGATGGCACCTTTCTTCCCGAGGGCAACTTGTTGGTACCCTCCAGTACTCCGGATGGCGTCGCGAAACGGGGTGCCTCTTTGGCGATGGCCATGAGTCTGTCGAGATCCAGATATTGTTGAGCCATGCCGGCCGCTTTATCGATAGAATCATCGGCCCCAGCATGTTCAGGCGTAGGGACCAGTCCCATATGTCTTTCTGGAAAGACCTCGGCCTTGATCCTGGGTATAGCGCCCAGGACGGGAAGGGCACAGTACTGTTCAACGGTCTTTCGGATAATCGATTCATGGCGCGCGCCTGCCACGCGGTTCAGGATCACCCCGCAGATGTTCACCTCAGGGTCGAACCGGCCACAGCCCATGACCATGGCGGCCACCGTACGGGTACTCTTGGTGCAATCAATCACCAGGACCACCGGCGCCTTTAGGAGCTTGGCCAGCTCCGAGGTGCTGGTTGTCCCTTCAAGATCGATTCCGTCGAAGAGGCCCCGGTTTCCTTCAATCACAGAGAGGTCGCCTGAGAGCGCGTGATGCGTAAAGGAGAGGACAATCTTTTCGGCAGGTATCAAGAAGGTGTCCAGATGATGACAGGGGCGGCCGGCCGCTCGGGCCAGCCACCCCGCATCAATAAAATCCGGTCCCTTCTTAAAGGGGGTAATGGCCATCCCGCGCTTGCGCCAGGATGCGATCAATCCCAGAGAGATAATCGTCTTCCCCGAACCCCCGCGCAGGGCAGCAATCAAAATCCGGGGAAAAGCCATAGGTTTAGTTTCTTGTTACCGCGGAACAACCCGGCTAAGGACGCAGGCTATTCGTCCTCTTCTGTGTGGGCCTGCTTGCCGGCCCCCTTGAGACCGATCAGGGTCGTACTCCCGCTGGACCAGTACTCGAGGGTTCCCTCACCGACCATCTTGTTCACCAGGTTCTTTACGGCTCTGGCTTTCTCCTCGGGCAACATCTTGTAAAAGTCCTTCAGATAGAACTTGGACTTGCCCTTCTTCTTTTCAAGGGCCTCTATGATCTTCTTTTTTGCTGCTTCTTCGTCCATTTCTCGTCTCTTTTCGTCGATCAGGCTAAGAGTATCTCTTTTCTCCCTTTGCCCCCTCCTCTAAAAGGAGGGGGCAAAGGGTACGGTTGAAATACAAACTATTGTCGGCTTAGGTAAACTTGAAATTGGTCGTCTGGCGCCAGGTATAATAGGCCGGATCACGGAAATCATCGATGAGATGATGGGTGAATTCAAGATCGCACTTTTCAAAGAACTTCTCCCAGCCGATCCTTTCGGCCCATTGGCCCAGCCGCTCGTACTTGTTGGCATCAGCCGAATATGCGTTAACCATCCTTTTAATGGTAGCGGTCATGGTCGGCCAGCGAGGCGGTTCATTAGGAATAAAGGCGACGACGACCTTGGAAAACTTAGGTGCGTCTATCCTGTTTGATATCTTACCGCCTGCCATGAGCACGATACCATCGCCTTCCGTATCCGCCAGAGGCATGGACGGGCACATGGTATAGCAGTTGCCGCAGAACATGCACCGATCCTCGTTAACAGAGACGGCATTCACCTTTGTACCATCGGGCAGTTCCACTTTAGCCGGCTTGATGGCCGCTGTAGGACAGGCCGCAATGGCCAGCGGAATCTCGCAGAACTTGTCAATGTATTCAACGTCAATCATGGGCGGCTTGCGGTGGTAACCGAGTATAGCGATATCCGAGCAGTGGACCGCACCGCACATGTTCAGGCAGCAGGCCATGGAAACCCTGAGCTTGGCGGGAAGCTTCATGTTGGTAAATTCGTCAAAAATTTCGTCCATCGTGGCCTTGACCGTGCCCGAGGCATCCGTAGCCGGCGTGTGGCAATGAATCCAGCCCTGGGTGTGCACGATATTGGTGATGCCGGCACCGGTGCCCCCGATGGGAAACTTGTAGCATCCGCCAGGCTGTTTCCGACTCAGCAGGTCCTTTTTTAAGGCCATAGCCTTATCCTTGCTGTCCGTCATGAACTCTACGTTGTTCCGGGTAGTCCACCGGACATAGCCGTCGCAGTACTTGTCGGCAATCTCCATAATCTCCCGGATATGAGATACACTCATCAGGCGGCAGCCGCCCGCGCGGACCACGTACAGCTCGTCTCCGCTTTCAGCAACACGGACGATAATGCCCGGCTCCAAGATCTCGTGATACAACCATTTGCCTTTGTTTTTCTTGATAATTGGTGGATAGAACTCTTCATAATATCTCGGCCCAATATCCGTGATCCTGTCTTCCATCGGTTTCTTGGGATTGTACCCTGAAGAAATAAATGCCATGGTTTCACCCCCTATCTCTGATGATATTTCCTGAATTCGTTAATGTCGCGCTTCCATCCGCCAGGCACTTCGTCTTCTTTCCAGAAGACGTAGGGATTGGATCGAGGCTCCTGAATCATCTGTGGAATCGGCTTAAAGCCTGTCACCTCCAAAAGCTTCTGCATGCCCTGCCGTTTGATCAGCTCACCAAGGCGCTCACGGTTCTTCCCCTCTTCCATCCACCAATCCCAGATGGGTTCAATGACTTTTTCCTTGATCTCATCATAGGGCGGTTCGACCTTGATAAACGGCACAATCAGCGTCGCCATCTGGGCACCATCCAGGATCGGGGCCTTGGCACCGGCCAGGATAGAACAACCTTTGTCAAGACCCGGTCGAAGGGCCCTGGGCATGACGCTGAGGCAGTGCATACACCTGGTACATTCGGGGGTGTTGATCTCAAGCTTGCTGCCGTCCCATCGCATACACTCGGTAGGACAAAGATCGATCACCTCTTTCTGGATGTCAAAGGGGCCCCAGTCACGGCTCGCATGGTCACCGCCGCCGGGTACTAATTCACCGCCTACATACGCCTTGACCGCCTCCTGGTCGATACGGATGTCGTCCCGCCAGGTGCCGATATAGGAGAGGTCGGACCGGGCAATGGAGGCCACGCAGCAGTTGGGACAGCCGTCAAACTTAAACTTGAACTTATAAGGAAAGGCCGGCCGGTGCAACTCGTCCTGATACTCCATGGTCAGCTGATAACAGATCTCCTGAGTGTCGTAGCAGGCCCACTCGCACATGGACTGACCCATGCAATCGGACGGGGTGCGCAGATTCGATCCTGAACCACCCAAGTCCTGGTTGATGTTGTGGGTCAATTCATAGAAGACCTCTTCTAACTGAGGTGTGGACGTGCCGATAAAGACAATGTCACCCGTGGAACCGTGCATGTTGGTGATACCGCTGCCGCGTCTTTCCCACAGGTCCATGAGTTGCTCCAAGTACTTCGTGGTGTAAAAGTGCCCCATGGGTTGGTTAACACGCATGGTGTGAAAGTGCGCCACACCCGGAAACATCTCAGGCTGGTCACAGTACCGGCCGATGACACCACCTCCGTATCCGAACACACCAACAATGCCGCCGTGCTTCCAGTGCGTCCTCATGTGCTCATAGGACAATTCCAGCACACCCAAAAGGTCATCACAGCAATCCTGGGTAAACTGGAAATCAATCCCTTTCTTGTTCTCCATCCTGGATTCGTGTTCGCGCTTTATGTCTGAAACAAAGCTCGTCCAGGGCCCGGTTTCCAGTTCATCAATCTTTGGGGTTTTGTGTTTGAATTCAACCATTATTCCACCTCCATTTCCTTATTTTAAAAATCCGTGTGGCCCGCTTTCGCTCAAAAAAGTACCTCTCACCTCCTCTCCATGTCTGACGCTCTCTGTGCAGGATCAAGAAAAGCGCAGAGAAAAAGTGTGTGTTAAGGTTAAACGGATTTTGCGAACAAAGATGAACGTACGCTTGTGCAATGAAAGCCTATAGACTTATTTACATGCTTTGTCAACAAAAAAACCTCGGTGACACGGTTATTTCCCATACTTTTGAGGTGAGAAATCATCAAGCCGAAAGTTCTGAAGGGCGAGATGGTGTTTCCAGACATGGCTTTCAAGATGGCCTCTGATCACGGGGATGTCCGGGGCGGCTTGATCACAGGCATCAATGAGGGCATGGAATCTATCTGCTAGGTCTTTTTTGCGAAGAGACCTGGCATATTGGATGAACCCGTCCACAAATCCCCTTCCCACCATCCCCTGACCCTCCTTGATCCTAAGCCCTTCGACAAACCCCTCCAAGGTGGCCCCCAAACATTCATCATCTGCCCATGCAACACCGCCCACACCGTCAATGCGGTCCAGCCGCATCCTCACGGACAGGTTCAACAAGAAAAACAACAAGGCCTCATGGACCGAAATCCCTGCGGAGCGGTCCACCATGCGGGCATATTGCCTGGCCGTCACCAGTCGAATATCCAGGGATTTGTCCTGCGTCTTCACGACAAAGTCCCCGGCAGCGTGATGCCAGGGGAAGATCTGTTCAAAGGTCTCGATGTCATAATAGAGCGTCATGATCTTGGCGGCCTGGCTATATACCTGCCGTGCTTGTGACGGAGAAAGGCGCTGATGACCTTTGACCGTATTCCAAACGACGAGTTTCCGGGAACCGTCGCTTTCGTCTATGGAAAGGTGAAATTCATGATACCCTGTAAACCAATCTGCCAAAAACATGACCATGGAGCCCCCGTCCCGACCTGCGCTAAAAAAGGCCTCCCCCTGAAAGTAGGTCTGCGGCAAAAAGGGGAAATCACATTTGCCGTTCAGGTATTTAAGGAGGCTAAATTCACGACGCAGGCGGTCCTTTCCCCTTGCCGTGACGGCCACGTTCATCACAAAAGCGGCGCAGGCGCCATTGACTGTCACCTCAATCCTGGCCGGGTGGTAGTCACTGCCGTGCTTCTCCGCACAGATCCGTATTACTTCAACATCAGCCAGGCAGACATCCTCTGCCAGTTGGCTGGCTGTGGCATCGACTAAAGGGCCGTAGGTATCTCTTGAAATAACATTCTTAATGGCCCGAAAGTATTGGCCAAGGGTTACGGAAGGTCCAGAGGCGGAAGGGGTTCCACCACGTGTCAGTCGGAGAGACACATCAGATGTAATTTCATCCAGTGGGACATGACCTCGGGGCGAGGGGAGCAGATACCGAATCTTGGGTTGGTAGGCTTTAGTCAAAGAGAGATCTTTGCAAGACCCCCAAATTTCTTATGCAAGGCTCAAAGCCAAAAACGAACAGTTGGAAATTGAGGTCATCGGTCCTTTGCTTCGTTCTCACGGCCAAGCGTCACTAAAGAAACCATATTGGTCTTTCAGCTTTAAGCTTTCAGCCAGATCGGCGATAAGGCTCCAGGTCTTTCAAGAACTTCGGCTCAACGTCAAATCCGTGGGCCAGGGCTTTGTCGCAATGCTCAACAGCCTGTTTGTAAGCCCCTTTCTCACAATAAGCCAGGGCCAGATTGTTGTGGGCAACGGCAAAGGTAGGCTCAATCTCCAGGGCCTTCTTGGCTGCGGCAATGGATTCGTCCAATCGGCCCTGCATAAAATACGCACTGGCCAGGGTGGTGTGGGCCTGGATAAACTCGGGGTTAATGGAGACCGCTTTTTCCAGGAAATCAATGGCCGTCTCCGGATCACCCATCTGCACATAGGCAAAACCAAGATTCCCGTATGGCTGGGCAAATTTCGGCCTGACCGCAACAGCCCGCTGATTGAAGTTGATACAGGAGTCCAGATCTCCCTTATGCAAAGAGATGCCACCCAGGGCCACATAGGCTTCTCCCAGCGTGGGGCATTCATTCACTGCAGCCATAAGTTCCTCCACCGCCTCATCCCACTTCTGTTGCTTGATAAGGCCCACGGCAAGGTTGTAGTGGGTCGTGCCACACTCGGGACTCTTGGCCAGGGTCGCCACCTGTTCTTCAATATATTCTCTGGTGGTTCGCGCTTTTTTCTCTGGCTTTTCCATGAAGTTCCTCTTTGCCTATTGCGTTCCTTTGCCCGTTGACATCGTATTGGCCAGTTCAGCCCAACGGAAAAACGCGACAGCTAGACGTCTACATGTCTATCCCCCTGTTGTCAACCGTCCTGCCCCGCGGCCCAACTCGGCGCCCCTTAAAACAAGAGGGGAATCGATCCAAGGACCCATTCCCTTCCTTGAATGACATCCCCTTTACAGCACCTCTCAGGGCATGCGCCAAAGTCAGTTACTGTCTATTCATCACTTCCCCTGGAGGTCTTCGGCTCAGAGAGGAGGGGACTAGGTTGGGGGGAGGCTTAGCGCGCCCCAGTACCCCTTCCAGATATGCCCCTTCCGGCAAGAGGGTTGTAAAGCTTTAAAATTGCAAACTTCATCACGTCCAGGGACTTATTATCGGTTACAAAACCCAACAAGGTCTTCTCTGCCTCTGCAGGAAGTACACAGGCATTTGAAGCGTCAAAGGACATATCCGGGAAGCCCTTCGCAAGTTTCTTCTGTTCCTTCCTGTTGACAGCAACTTGAACCGCCTTTTTGCCATCTATTTCCTGCACCTCATCGGCCAATCCAGCATCTTCAATCTGCTTGAGTTTCTCGTCATCCAAAAAGACGTTGATGTAATAGTCCGCCATCTGAACACCTCCTGTTGGTGAATTACTGAATATCTGCCTATACGGCAACAAGCCATTGACTAGGATATCCTTTCTACCTAAAACGTACCATCCCCCTTTCATTCGTAGAAATTTCTTGTTTACACGGCTGGTATGCCGCCTCCAGAGATCAATTTCCTATATTATAACAATGATCCCTTGTCAAGTACCTGATCCTGGTTGGTCCTCTGATAGAATATTCTGTTTGGACAAATACGAATGACAGCCTCATCATTATGTGGGGGGACTTCGTTGCATGTTGTTGGGCGCTTTGGAGGCGCATCTTGTGGCCCCTTGACCACAAGGCCATTTCTTTTTATATTCCCCCATCAAAAGAAGAGTTCTATATCGTTTCTTCCCGGGGAGTAACAGATCAAATGGAATTTCGGAATGGCGTCAGAAATGAGTACGGCAAGTGTGATCTTCCGTCCAATACAATAAAGAGAATCAAGGATGGATTGCGAAGATTGGACCTCGACGCTCAATACCGCCCCTTTGGGGTCTCGCCTAACCTCCACTGGGGGCGAGTATGGCTTGATTCAATGAGGATCGTGTGTGAGGGAAAAGGCATTACTGCCGAGCTTGCAGAAGCGAGTGCACATGCGGAGCTGGCTGAACGCCTCAGCGCCGGACTGTTCTATCCGGTCTTTGAGGAACAGGTGCGGTTTAACATTCCTGCCCTGTACAATGAGGAAACTAGTAGGTTTCTGAATTATGAATGGATGGAGGGATACGTACATGCCCATCAGGATGACTTGGAAAACCCCTTGAGAATAGAGGACCTGTTGAAAAACGAAAGCCATCTGACAAATAGAGACATTGAGGAAATCAAGGGAAGCAGGATGGCCAGACATTGGGTGGACGGGTTTTCAGTCATCAGCGGAAAGGCGGTAAAGGTTCCGGTCAATTTCATTGCCTATATTCACGGCTCTAATGGGATGGCAGCAGGCAACACGATCGAAGAGGCGATAATCCAGGCCTCATGTGAGATATTTGAACGTCACGCCCAGATACAAATCATAAAACCAGAAAAAATCGTGCCCACCATAGATTTAGACTCCGTGCAGGATCCACTCACAAGGGATATGATCAGACTCTATCACACGAGCAATGTTGACATAATGATTAAAGATCTTTCTTTCGATGGACTGCTGCCAGGGATAGGCGTCCTCTTCATCAACAACAATTTGCGGCCTGACCGTCTGGAACATAGAATGCTCATAGCAGGCGCATCTTTCCATTCAGACGAAGGTTTAAGAAGATGCCTGCTGGAAGGCGTGCAGGGCCGAGAGACACTGCGAGCACCGCGTCCACATTTGGATAAACCAGTTATCCATCGATCTCGCCTTAATGATCTCTACATGCTAATGAGATGTGGTGTTTCTATGAAAGACATCTCATTTCTTGAACAGGGAGAGGCTGGAACTTATAAGAGCATCGGAATCAAAGATATACTTGGCGAGATTGAGGAGATTAAGAAAATATGCAAAGCGCTCGATACCGATTGTATCATACTAAATCACACCCACCCGGTACTGAATTTCCCGGCGGTAAGAGTCATTATCCCGCGCGTCTCTGATTTCTTGCCTTTCTTGAGACGGGATATCCTCGTGTCTGAAGAAACAAAACCTTCCGCCACCTGGCGCGGAAAAGACTTCAGTAAGATAATGCAGAGTTTCTTTGCATAGCGTAAACTTGCTTGTTGCAGAATCTAATAAAAAAAGGATTGGTGTGGTGACCACACCAATCCTTTTTTATTGTACCAAACAGGTAAAGCTGTGTTTAGATCAAGAACGGCACCATCAGAAGGGCCACCACATTAAGGATCTTGATCATCGGGTTGATGGCCGGTCCTGCGGTGTCTTTATATGGGTCGCCAACCGTGTCGCCCGTCACGGCAGCCTTGTGGGGTTCGCTTCCCTTGCCACCAAAGTGGCCATCCTCGATATACTTTTTGGCATTGTCCCAGGCTGCGCCTCCTGTGGTCATGGAGATCGCCACAAAGACGCCTGTGATGATACTACCGATCAGCACGGCACCCAGCGCAACCGGCCCAAGCAAGAGACCAACAATAACCGGCACAACCACCGGGATAAGGGCCGGCACAATCATCTCTTTCAGGGCAAAACGGGTCACAATATCCACGCAGCGAGCATAGTCCGGTTTTGCCGTACCTTCCATGATACCCGGAATCTCCCGGAATTGCCGCCTCACCTCGACCACGACCTGACCACCGGCTTTTCCTACCGCCATCATGGCAATAGAGGCAAATAGATACGGAAGGAGCCCGCCGATAAAAAGGCCGACGATCACGTTCACGTTGCCAAGATCAAAGGTCAAGGCCTCAAAGGCACCACCGGCGGCAGCGGCATGTCCCAATTCCTTAAGATCCTGGATATAAGCGGCAAAGAGCACCAGAGCTGCCAGACCGGCCGAACCGATGGCATACCCCTTGGTAACGGCCTTGGTGGTGTTACCCACCGCATCCAGTGGATCGGTGACTGCACGGACACTTTCATCCATCCCCGCCATCTCTGCAATACCACCAGCATTGTCGGTGATGGGGCCGTAGGCGTCGATGGCAATGACCATACCGGTCATGGACAGCATGCTCATGGCTGCCAAGGCGATGCCGAAAAGGTCTGCCAAGTGGTAAGAGACATAGATGGAGGCACAAATCAGAAGAACCGGGATGGCTGTGGACTGCATGCTCACGGCAAGACCGGCAATGATGTTCGTGCCATGGCCCGTGGTAGAGGCCTGGGCGATACCCTTCACCGGACCTCGTACCCCGGTATAGTATTCGGTCACGATGACGATGCCCACGGTCAGTACCAGACCGATCAGCGTGCAGAGATAAAGGTTCATGAAGGGAATCTCCGATCCCGCCATCATCTTCTTGGTTAAAGGGTAAAATGCGGCACCAGCGAGAATAGCTGAACCAAACATCCCCTTGTAAAGGGCGCCCATGATATACGTGCTGTCAGAACCCATCCTCACAAAGAAGCTTGCAATGATGGAGGCTACAATGGAGACAGCGCCCAGCGCCAGCGGGAAGGTCACGGCATTATGGTAGATCTCTGGCCCGACCTTGGCCTCCGGAAAAAGGAGGCTGGCCAGCAGCATGGCAGCCACGGCCGTCACGGCATAGGTCTCAAAGAGGTCTGCGGCCATGCCCGCGCAGTCGCCCACATTGTCCCCCACGTTGTCGGCAATGGTTGCGGGGTTTCTGGGATCATCTTCAGGGATACCAGCCTCGACCTTGCCCACCAGGTCCGCGCCAACATCCGCGCCCTTGGTGAAAATGCCGCCGCCCAGCCGGGCAAAGATGGAGATCAGGCTCCCGCCAAAACCGAGCGCTACCAGGGCCTTGATGTCATGGGTCAGGGTATAATAGCCGGCCACGCATGTCAGGGCCAGGCCTGCCACGATCATCCCTGTGACCGTTCCGCCCCTAAACGCCAGGGAGAGCCCGGCTCCCAGCCCCTTCTTGGCGGCCTCCGCCGTGCGCACGTTTGCAATGACCGATACGCGCATGCCGATATAGCCTGCACAGTAAGAAGCCGTGGCCCCGATAATGAAGCCGATCGCGGTCGTAATCCCGAGGGTCGCCCCGATGATGACGACGATCACGACAGCCGCAATAAACACCGTCTTTAACTGACGGTTCAGGTAGGCTATGGCCCCTTGCTTGATCGCGTCAGCGATTTCGTTCATTTTCTCGTCCCCCGCAGGGGCGCCTTTTACAGCGGCTGCCATAAGCAGCGCGAAAACGACACCTACCGCGCCCACAAGTGTACAATAAAGTTCGATATTACTCATAGTTGCAGTCATAATCTCCTCCCAATGTTACCTTCTGGAATGATTTTACCATGAAATCGATTCATCGCCTCTCCTACCCCTTCAAAGAGGATGGTCTCCACCGCATCTCGTGCCGCAAAGATCACATCTTCCAGGAGTGCCTCCTGTTGGGCGTCAAATCTGCCTAGCACATACGCTCTGATGGCTTGCCGGGTTTGCGGCCGCCCGATACCGACACGGAGGCGGGTGAATGCACCACCCCCCCAGGCCTCTATCAGAGACTTCACGCCATTATGTCCTCCATCGCCTCCTTTCTCTTTAATCTTTATTTTGCCAAAGACCAGATCTATGTCATCATGGATGACCAGCACGTCTTGCGCACTCAAGCCAAAAAAGCGGGTCAAATCTCTCACCGCCGGCCCACACCGATTCATGAAGGTCATGGGCTGGGCCAGGATGATCGGCTGAGTCCCCACTTTGCCCCGCCCAAAGACGACGTCGAACTTGCGTCTATCCAGAAGGATCTGATTCGCTTCCGCGAACCGATCCACCACTACAAAGCCCATGTTGTGGCGGGTCAAACGATATTTTTCTCCCGGGTTGCCCAGTCCCACAATCAGGCCAAACCGATCCTCCGACATCTAGTTTCTACTCGTTGGCCGTTTCTTCTTCGGCCTCGGTCTCAGCTGCAATCTCTTCAGCTTCCTCCAATTCCTCTTCAACAACCTCTTCCTCCTCTACCGTGGGGGCTACCACCGTGACCACGGTAAAGTTGCTGTCATATAAAAGCCTTACCTTATCACTGACATCAATGTCTTCCACATGCAAGGAGTCCCCGACGTCCAGATCGGATGCGTCCACCTCGATCTTGCCGGGGATATTCCCGGGCAGACAGGATACATCCAGTTCATGGCGAATCAGTTGCAGGAAGCCGCCGTTCTCAACCCCTTTGCACTTTCCAGTGATTTCAACCTGGACCTTGACCGTAATCTCTTTCTCCAGGGATATTTCGTAAAAATCGATGTGAAGATACTGACTTGTCAGAGGAGAGGTCTGTATTTCTTTGACCATGGCAGTCCTGTTTTGGGTGCCGCCATTTTCAATGATCAGATTCAAAATGACGTGCTCGCTCCCGCTTTCCTCATAGACCTTCTCGAGATCTACAGCAGAGATGGTCAGGGCTAAGGACTCCGTTTTGGGACCATACAGCACGGCCGGAACGAGGCCCTGTCGCCTGAGTCCGCGTGCCGCGCCTTTACCGGTACCTTTTCGTTCACTCGCTTTAAGATCAAATGTTTGCAATGAAAACTTCCTCCCTATTTTTTTTGTCACACAAAGAGGGAACTCACAGAGCTTCCCGTATGGGAGCGGTGAATCGCCTCGGCCAGAAGCTTGGACACGGAACGCACTCGGATCTTGTCACACCTGTTGGCCTTTTCACTCAAAGGGTTGGTATTGGTCACCACCAAGGTTGTTATGTCCGATTCGGTAATACGATCCACAGCAGGACCTGACAGCACTGCGTGGGCGCAACAAGCGTGAACCTCCATGGCGCCGTGGGCTTTCAAGGCCGCGGCTCCTTCGCTGAGGGTCCCTGCCGTGTCCACCATGTCATCCACGATAATAGCCGTCTTTCCCTTGACATCGCCCACCACATGCATGGCCTCTGCCCTGTTGGGCGCAGGCCTTCGTTTGTCGATAATGGCCAGTTGCGTGTGAAGGCGCTTGGCAAAGGCCCGTGCTCTTTCCACGCCCCCTGCATCCGGGGAAACAATCACCGTATCATCGCGAAAATTCTCTTTGATATGTTCCAAGAGGACCGGGGCAGCAAAAAGGTTGTCCACGGGGATGTCAAAAAAACCCTGGATTTGGCCGGCATGAAGATCCATGGTGATAACGCGGTCGGCACCGGCCACCGTGAGCAGGTCTGCCACCAGTTTCGCACTGATGGGTACCCGGGGGGCCACCTTCTTGTCCTGCCGGGCATAACCGTAGTAGGGAATGACCGCCGTGACCCGCTTCGCCGATGAGCGCTTGAAGGCGTCTATCATCATCAGCAGCTCCACCAAATGGTCATTCACAGGGGCGCATGTAGACTGCAAGACAAACACGTCCTTGCTCCGCACGTTTTCACTGATCTCCACCTGGATTTCGCCATCACTGAATGTTTTTACCTGGGCTTCGCCCAACTTGATTCCTATGTGACGGCAAATCTCCTTGGCCAGCTGGGGATTGGAGTTGCCGGCAAACACGACAAGACTATGCATCGGTCATGGTCCACCATCGGCTGCACGTGATTATGAGAGCTGTGAAAAATTGAAGCCTCCCCGCGGCAAGCCACGGGGCATCTTCACCGTAAGGACGTTTTTCATTTTCAGATTCGCTCGCTAACCCCGCCGCAAGCAGCGGGGAATGCGCTCGCTTTCGCGGTTCACCTGAACGACTATCTCGTCACATCCACGTGCCGTTCACACGACATCGTTTCAAAGTGGCTGGGGTGGGAGGATTCGAACCTCCGAATGAGGGCTCCAAAGGCCCTTGTCTTACCGCTTGACGACACCCCAGCACGGTCATATCAAGGGAGCAACAACTTTACGAGGAACACGTCCCATCGTCGTTGTTGCTCGATCCTCTTAAAGGCCAGCGAGGCTTGTTGGGGGTCCTGAAAAAGCGCAAAGACCGTGGGTCCGCTTCCAGACATGAGCGCCCCGTCAGCACCGAGACCAAGAAGGGCCTTCTTGATAGTATTTATTTCTGGAAACTTTTTGACGGTTACGTGCTCTAAATCATTACACAAAAGGCCCTTGAGCTTGGAAAGATCCTCCAGAAGCGAAGGAACCTTATAATTTTCTTCACAATTTGTCAATCCCAAATTTAAGTGTTCGTAGACCCATGCAGTAGATATTCGGCATCTCGGGCGGACCAACACCGCCGACCATGGCGGCACCCCGTCAAAGGGCTCCAAGTATTGCCCGATCCCCCTTGCAACAGCCGTATGCCTCAAGAGAAAAAAGGGGACATCGGCACCCACCGCTAGCCCCATATCCATGAGGTCTTGTTTGTCAAAAGGGAAGCCGTAATGCTGGTTCAATCCCATGAACACGGCAGCCGCATTGCTACTTCCACCGCCCAAGCCTGCGGCTACAGGAATCTCTTTTTCGATGGAGATGGCCACGCCGTCAGGCCTTGACAAAGCCTCAAAGAAAAGCTCGGCTGCCTTGTAAGCCAGGTTGGTCGTCCCTTCAGGGACCTCGGGGTGAGCACAATCGACGGTTATGGAAGGCTGATCAAAAGACAGGGTAACGGTGTCATACAGATCAATACGGCACATGAGGGTGACAAGCTCATGGTAGCCGTTTGCAAGTTTTCCAAGCACCTTTAGAAAAAGGTTGATCTTGGCGGGTGAAGGGATGGCCAGGGGTTTCATGTTTCCCGTTCAGTCGGCCTTACCCGCCATCTACCGGTCTTGGCGTTTGACAACCAGCAGAACGGGCCCAACCAGCCAACCTAATTTGGTAACGTTCAAAAGTTGAGGCAAACCCCTTCGGCAGGCAGTGAAAGGGATAGGGAGGATCGCTGAACGTAGGCATACAGCCATTCCCATCTACACGAATGGCATACCTGCTTAAAGGCATTGGATGCCGAAGAGAAGCGATTATCCCTATCCCGAAGTGGTCTGTTCAGAAATACACGATGCCACACCTTTGAACGTTACGAACCTATTTGGTGATGTTAAGCGCAACAAAGCCTGTTCTTCTCCTCACCAGCAGGGAAACCGCCTCGCCCTTTTTCACTTCTCCTATAAGTGCCTGGTAGTCCTCAAGGGTCTTTACGGACTTGCGATCTATCTCCAGGATGAGGTCGCCTTCTTGGACCTCAGCCTGGTCTGCGGGGCCGCCTTCTTCCACACCCACCACCACGACGCCTTCGGTCTCGGAAATATTGAATTGCCTAGCCAGTTGTGGCGTCAGCGGAGCAACGGTCATACCCAGCTCGGTCTCTGCCATGGGTCCTTTCATGGCTAGCGTTTCTTTCTCATCCGTGCGTTTGACGATCTCGACACGAAAGGTGCGCTCTTTGCCTTTTCTGAGCACTTTGATCGTCACCTTCTTGCCCACGGGGACCTCTGCAACGATACGGGACAGCTCCCTGCTGTCTTCAACCTTTTTGCCGTCGACTTCAATAATGACATCTTTTGCCTTGATGCCTGCCTTGTCCGCCGGATCCCCTTCAAAGACTTCACCGACAAGGGCACCCTTTCTATCCTTCAAACCGTAATAGTCGGCAAGCTCCGGGGTAAGGTCCTGAATGCTGACGCCAAGCCAGCCCCTTGTGACGGACCCCGATGTTTGAAGTTGCTCAATGATCCCCCTGGCCAGGTTGGCAGGGATGGCAAAGCCGATTCCCACATTGCCGCCACTTCTGGAAACAATGGCCGTATTGATGCCCACCACTTCTCCTTTCATGTTCACAAGGGGCCCCCCACTGTTTCCGGGATTAATGGATGCATCGGTTTGAATGAAATCATCGTAGGGTCCGGAACCGATCACACGGCCCTTGGCACTGACGATCCCTGCGGTGACCGTGTGTTCCAGTCCAAAGGGGCTTCCGATAGCCACCACCCATTCCCCGACCTTCAGGGCATCCGAGTCACCCAGCTTGATGGTGTGAAACCCCGGCAATCCTTTCGCCTTCACCAAGGCAATGTCGGTTTTAGGATCGCGTCCAACAACCTCAGCGTCGTACTCTTTACCGTCTTTCAACTTTACCTTGATCTTGTCAGCGTTCTCTATCACATGATTGTTGGTGACGATGAGCCCCCCCTTGTCAATGATAAAACCTGAACCGAGGCTTCGCTCTTTAAACTCTCGCTCGGGTCTGTCCCCGAAAAACTTTTCAAAAAAATCGTGGAAGGGATCGTCCCTGCCGAAAGGACTTTGAAAGTGCCTGAAGGACGGCCCGGCCCTCTTGACCACCTTTTCCGTTCGGATATTCACCACGGCCGGACTAACTGCTCCTGCCACGTCCGAAAAACTGCTTGGCACCATGACCGATAGTGACGGGCTCGAAGCCGCACTGCCCTGGGTAAGATCAAGGCCCGCGGCCAAGAAAAAGCCTGCCAGGATCAAAGCCACAACCAGGGCTGCAAAGCCCATGCGCCATGTGTTCGTATTACTTGGCTTGATTGGGTTCATCCATGTTTCTCCTTTCATCATGAACTCGGAGACCTAAACTGAAAGACCTACGCCGTCTCCCTGACATAACGCATCCTGAGGTCGTACAGGACGTTCTTAAGAAACTCGCTCTCATCATCGGTAAGATTACCTTTGGTTTTTTCTTCCAGCATGCCCAGGATATCAATGGTTTGCTTGGCCATTGGAAGGTTTGTTTCCTTTTTCCCGGTAGTCGGGTCCGGTATTTCACCAAAATGGAAAATAGCTGACGAGCTGAGCGAAAAGACAAACGTGGAAAAGTTCACCTCGGGAAGCGGGACTTGCTCTTCGGTAGCCGATTCGGATTCGGAAGCCGCCGGGGCTTCCTGTTGCCCGGCCTCCCCTTCCGTGGCTTCTGCGGACCCTTCCGGCCTGGGTTCTCCTGTTTCCGATGAAAACATTCGCTTATCCTTTATGACAAACCCCTTTTCTTCTTCTGCCATGCTTGCCTCCTTGCTTCCGTTGCCATATATGGCCGTATGGGTATGGATTCGGGTGGGCTACCGGATGTTACATCTATACGTACTGTCGGTTGGGTTGTCAAGACACGGAAAGACCCTTGAAAAACACGTTCCCATCTTATTCGTATGGTCGTTCAAGTGAGTTCTTAAAGGCTTTCACTGACCACTTGCCGGTGAGCCGATCTTCTCTCCGGCGATGCTCATGGGCAGGGGATTGACAGAACACGTCATCACGCTGAAGAGAAATAGGCATCAAGAGCACGACAATTCCAGCGGCGTGACCGATTTTACCAGGGGAAGCGCTCGGAGCTCCTTGAGCGCCTCGGGTGGCGCAAGGGTATCTGTATGCAGGAGGATGACATTCCGGCCTCCATTCCTTTCCTGGCCCACATGCATCCGGGCAATGTTGATGTTGTGTTGTCCGAGCACGGTTCCGATGCTGCCGATCACGCCCGGCTTGTCCATATTGTGGATGAGAAGAAGGTGGCCCTCGGGCACGACATCTACCCGAGAGGTGTTCACCCGGACAATGCGCGGTTCGTGCTTGCCGAACAGGGTGCCGGAAACCGAGTTGGACCCTGTAGCGGTGGTGGCGTCGATCGTAATGAGATTCGTAAAATCCTCGGCTTCCACGCTGCGGGACTCTGTGACTCTAATGCCTCGTTCCTTGGCAATGACAGGGGCATTGATGAAGTTCACATCATCTTTGACAAACATGGCGAGCAGCCCCTTCAAGGCGGCTGTGGTCACAGGGGTCATGTCAAGGCCCAGGAAGTCTCCTGAATACTTGATAGTGACGGACTGCAGGGCCCCTTCAGCCAGCTGGCCCTGGAGACAACCCATGCGTTCGGCCAGGGTTAAATAAGGCTGAAGTTTGGCCAACAATTCACCGGTCACAGATGGAACGTTGACGGCATTGATGATCGTTCCGGTCCGGAGGTAACGGATGATCTGATCTGCCACAGCGGCCGCCACGTTGGTCTGGGCCTCGACCGTGGATGCCCCAAGGTGAGGGGTGCAAATGACATTGTCGAATTCGAAGAGGGGGGAGGTGCCCGGAGGCTCGCTCTCAAAGACATCCAGGGCGGCGCCGCCCACTTGTCCGGATCGAAGGGCATCGGCCAGGTCTCCTTCATTCACGATACCTCCCCGGGCGCAGTGGATAAGCATCACACCGGGTTTCATCTGGTCGAAGGCTTCTTTGTCGATGAGATTGATGGTCTCTTTCATTTTGGGCACATGAATGGTGATGTAATCGGAACGCCTGTAAAACTCTTCCAAGGAAACCAGGCCAAAACCGGCTTGTTCTACCAGGTCCTTGTTCGCATAGGGGTCGTGCACGATGACCTGCATCTTGAGTCCCCGGGCCCGGTCTGCCACAATACGGCCGATGCGGCCATAGCCGAGGACCCCCAGGGTCTTGTTAAAGACCTCTTTGCCCTGCAAATTCTTCTTTTCCCAGCGCCCGGCCTTCAAGGATGACGTACCTTGGGGGACATTCCGAGAAAGGGCGAGCATCATGGCCACCGTATGTTCTGCGGTAGTCACCACATTTCCCTCTGGTGTGTTCATGACCGCGATGCCTTGCTTGGTGGCTTGGAGGATATCCACATTATCGAGCCCGATGCCGGCTCTTCCTATGACCCTTAGTCGAGAAGCTGCCTTCAGGAGGTCCGCGGTGACCTTCGTGGCACTCCTGATGACCAATGCATCGTAGTCTTTGATGATGCCCTTTAACTCCTCAGGCGAGAGACCGACCTTGACGTGGACATCAATATCCTCGGCCTCTTCGAACATCTTGATGCCAATATCTGCCAATTTGTCGCTCACTAAGACTTTCAATGTTGTTTCTCCTTCAACGGATTTTTGGGTGCTCCAAGGGTGCTTTCTTACTGCCAACACAGACGGTTTGTCAAGAGGCTTGGGGGCAAATCGCCGGTTTTCCCCTTGACACCCGGGGCCTTTCTCTGTAGCGTCGCCACAAAATCCAGGAGGTTGAAATGAAAGGGAGAATCTATAATTTCAACGCGGGGCCGGCAGCACTTCCTCTGCCGGTGTTGGAGGAAATTCAGTCAGGATTTCTGAACTTCAGGGGCTCCGGGATGTCTATCACGGAGGTGAGCCATCGGTCCAAATGGTTTGACGAGGTCATTGAAGACGCCGTGACCCGCGTGAGACGTCTTATGAAGCTTCCAGAGGGCTTTCACGTGGTTTTCCTCCAGGGTGGCGCCAGCCTGCAGTTTTGCATGATCCCCATGAACCTGTTGCCGGAAGGCCGGTCAGCCGATTACGTCGACACCGGCACCTGGGCCACCAAGGCGATTAGAGAAGCGCAGATCCAGGGGAAGACGGTCAAGGTCATTGCCTCCTCGGAAGACAAGAAATTTTCCTATATTCCGAAAAACATCGCTTTCAGCAAAGACGCAGCCTACGTCCACTTCACTTCAAACAACACCATCAAAGGAACTCAATGGGCCTCTTTTCCTGACACTGGAGGGAGCCCCCTGATCAGTGACATGTCTTCAGACATCATGAGTAAACCCTTTGACCCAATCCCTTTTGGCTTGATTTACGCGGGAGCCCAGAAGAACCTGGGGCCTGCTGGCGCCACGCTGGTCATCATTCGCCAGGATATGCTGGAACGTGTGCCCGACAACCTTCCCACCATGCTCAAGTACACGACCTTCGTGGAAAAGAATTCTATGTTCAACACCCCCCCCTGTTTTGCCATCTACACCATTCAACTGGTGCTAAAATGGCTGGAAGAGACCATCGGCGGGCTTCACAACATGGAAAAACTGAACCGGCAAAAGGCAGATCTGCTGTACCAGACCATTGACAGAACAGACTTTTACGCGGGCACGGCCGAAAAGGAAAGCCGCTCTCTCATGAATGTGACCTTCCGCCTTCCCACAGAGGACCTGGAAAAGAAGTTTATCCAGAAGGCCTTGGAAAGTGGCATGGGCGGACTGAAAGGGCATCGCTCGGTGGGAGGGTGCCGGGCCTCCATCTATAATGCGACCCCCTTGGAGGCGGTCAAGGCCCTCGTGGATTTCATGGAAGAATTTGCCCGCCGGCAAGGCTGAGGTCACCTCTCTATCTGCTTCCAGGCACAAAGACCATCCACAGCCCCAGCGCAATAAAAAGTACCCCCGCACCGGTCTTTACATAACCGGTTGGAAGCACCCTGCTCAGTCCAGCGCCGACCAGGACAGCCAGCAAGGAGGTCACGACCAGGGCGGTCGCAGACCCGACGAACACAGCAAGCCGGGATTTGCTTTCGGCAGCAAAACAAAGGGTGGCCAGCTGGGTCTTGTCTCCGAGTTCAGCGAGAAAGATCATCCCAAAGGTGGTGACCAGTACCTTGAAGTCCATGGCTTAACTCCCATACGAAATAGTCATTTGATTAAACGGCGGTGCATCCTGAGAATGGCTAAGGGGAAAAAGACAAGAGAAAAAACCAATAAATAAGCAACACCCCACAACAAGTCAGGGCTAATCAAGCCAAAACTAAGAGACCGGGTGATCTTGACAAGATGGGTCAGGGGAAAAATGGCGGCCAACCTCTGGGCCCAAAGGGGCAGGTTCTCAAGGGGAAAGAAGGTGCCGCTGAAGACAAACATAGGCGTGACGAACAAGAAGACCGGCAAGTTGAACATTTCTATGGCCCGCACCATGCCGGTAAAGAACAGACCGATGGACCCAAAAGCAACGCCGCCTAGAAATGCCAATGGGATGATCAGGAACCCCTCTGGGTATTGGACGAGACCAAACAGACTGATGACGCCCTGCATGACTGCGGTAGCCATGACCGACTTGGTTGCCCCCCAGATGATTTCGCCCGCCATGATTTCTTCCAGGTTAAGGGGCGTGGCCATCATGGCGTCAAAGGTCTTCTGATAATACATCCTCACAAAAGAGGCATAGGTGTTCTCAAAAAAGGCGCTTTGCATGATGTTGATGGCGATCAGGGCCGGGGCGATAAACGCCATGTAGGACACGTCAGAGCCATGATAATGGATCGCTCCCACCAAGACGCTCAATCCCACCCCAAAGGCCACCAAATAGAAAATCGGCTCAAGGATCGGTGGAAGGAAAACCACCTTCCAGATCTTTTGGTAGACGGTCAGGTTGCGTTGCCAGACCCTGATGAAGCGTCTTGATATAGGAATTGAGAGCTTGAGGCTCATTCTCTTAGCCCCCTGCCGGTTAGTTTTAGGAAAACGTCTTCCAGGGTGGCCATTCGCAAGATGCAGCCTTCTTGACAATATTCATCGCTTATCTTGTGGAAGAGCTGGTCGCCCTCCTTGCCATAGATGTAGATGATGAGGCGATGACCCAGATCTTCATACGCCGCAGACTGGGACCCTACGTATGTGCGCAAGGCATCACTCGGTGTGGCCACTTCAATGACGTCTTGCCCCACATGTTTTCTGATAAGGTCCATGGGCCTTCCTTCAACCAGGATGCGCCCATGATCCATGATGACCACTCGGTCGCACAAACGAGACGCCTCATCCATATAGTGGGTGGTGAGAAGGATAGAGATTCCGTTGGCGCGGAGTTCTTCCAGCCGTTCCCAGACCTGGTGCCTGGACTGGGGATCGAGGCCTGTGGTTGGCTCATCCAGGATGAGGAGATCCGGCTCGTTGATGAGTGCCCGGGCCAAGACGAGACGACGCATCATGCCGCCTGACAGCTCCGTGACCTTAGCCTTCTTGCGGTGGCCTAGGCCCATGAATTCCAACAGTTTTTCTGCCCGTTCACGGGCCTGCCTCTTAGGAACGTCGAAATAGCGGGCAAAGACTTCCAGGTTTTGCTGGACAGACAAATCGGGATCCAGGGTGTTTTCCTGCTGGCACACCCCGATGCGAGCCTTAATCGCGCGCCACCCTTCCGATATGGAGAGGCCGAAGACCTTGAGGATGCCGCCCGTCATGGGAGAGAAACCATATATCATCCGGATGGTGGACGTCTTTCCGGCACCGTTGGGCCCCAAGATGCCAAAACATTCTCCACGCACAACATGAAACGAAATCCCATCAACTGCGACCAAATCACCAAAGGACTTCCTCAAGCCCTCTGCTTCAATAACATACGCCACGGGAGAAACCCTTCTTCGTACCCGCCTGCTCTTCGGGCTCGGACCTGCATGCACGGGTTCAGAGATTTTGCCAACGGCCCCCATGTCACCTGACCTTACTCTTTGATATGCGTAACAGCAGGGCGCGTCAACCGATTTGTAGCCACAGGCAACACACAGAAGATCATAGCCTCTGTCCTTGTAATCATCTCTCCAGGGTGGCGCAGCGACCACAAATATGCTAGTGAAAAGGCCTGTGATAACCACTGATGACATCAAGGCCTTTGCCATGGACTGTTTCTCCAATGCCCGTGGCAGCCACGACTGGGATCACACCCAGCGGGTGTACAACCTGTGCATGCATATCGGCCAAGTTGAAGGGGCGGATTTAGGTGTGTTGGAGATTGCCGCCTACCTGCATGATGTGGGACGGTCCCATGAAGACGCTGCAGAGGGTGGGATCTGCCACGCGCGGGAAGGGGCGGAGATGGCCCGTGAGCTGTTGGCAGCATACCCCGTTTCTGAAGAACAGAGGGCCAACATTGTCCACAGTATTCGATCCCACAGGTTCCGCGGAAACCACCGACCGGAGACCCTGGAGGCCAGGGTCCTCTTTGATGCGGACAAACTGGATGCCATCGGCGCCGTAGGCATTGGCAGGGCCTTTCTCTTTGCGGGCGAGGTCGGGGCCAAGCTGCACAACCCCTGCATCCAGCTGGAAGATACAAAGCCGTATACCGATGAGGACACGGGATACAGGGAGTACAAGCTAAAGCTTTCCAAGATCAAGGAGCGCATGCTCACAGAAGAAGGTCGACGCCTCGCTGAAGAGCGACATGCATTCATGGAGATTTTTTTTCAAAGATTTACTCAGGAACATGAGGGACACAAATAGTTAAGGAGGGATCATCTCCCGATTAGTTGTAGTTCATTAAGGCAAAATAAATGGGTTATCTCCAATTGAACAGGCGCTATCCCAGAGGGTGCAAGGGGTCAAGGATTCAAGGGTTCAGGTGACACGAAGTGAAGCATCAGCGCTCAATGCTAAAGAATTACAAGGAGTTGAAAGTCTGGCAAAAGTTATACGAACTCTGTTTAGCCGAAATCGAAAGAATGTTGAAAGCGCTGATAAAGTCTTCAGAAAACAAACCCTTGAATCCTTGGACCCTCTTCTCCAAGTAAAGATCCGGGTCCAGAGGACCCGGCTTTGGGCTAACCCCTAGAAGGGGTAAAATGCCTTGCCTCCTGAGGGGGCAAGGTTGAGTCGTCCCCATTATTATATCAGTATTTGGGGGTTTCAGAA
>Ga0315536_1000048_pt1 | contig 49630 bp, 45 predicted proteins | sample SalMarSW160230MG_FD_203093 | JGI IMG/M metagenome (GOLD analysis project Ga0315536, IMG submission 203093) | Salt marsh sediment microbial communities from the Plum Island Ecosystem LTER, Massachusetts, United States - Salt Marsh Sediment SW1602-30 ...
TTGTAATTAAAATTAAAATCTGATAATTGTTTTTATTTGATCTTTATTTTTATTATAGGAATTAAATACTTCTTCAACTTCAGAAATTTTAGTGACATTTGAGATTAAAGATTTAACTTGAATCTTTCCAGACTCAAGTCCTTGGATTGCTAATTCAAATGGACCACAACGACTACTGTATATCGTTATTTCCCTTACAACTATATCAGTCAAGTTCATGAGTACCTCGAGACCATGAGTGCTTTTGATGTGGATCTTTCCTCTGGTTCTACAAGACTTAACAACATTATGTAATGAATCTGGATTCCCCGACGTATCGACTACGATGTCTGCTCCTAAATTTTTAGTTAATTTTTTAATTTCTTCAGGGATTTCTTTACATTTAAAGCGATTAATCAAATGATGAGCCCCCCATTTTTTTGTCATGTTGAGTTTTTTATCTGAGCCATCGATTACAATCACTTCTAATCCCTTTAGTAAAGCAACTTGGGCTAATAGGAGTCCTAACTTGCCTAATCCGAATATGGCAATTACTTTATCATCCTTATCTACCGGCATCATGACAAAAGTTTGAAACGCAGCTGCTAAAGGTTCGATAAACGTAGCCTCTTCAAATGATATTTTGTCAGGAATTTCGTGAATTAAATAGGAATCGAGCGCAATATATTCAGCTAAAGCACCATTGATATCAATACCTAGTGCTTTCCGAGAAATGCATTGGGTGTACATGGCTCTTTGGCAGTAAAAACAAGTAAAATCAATATTAGCATTGATTTCTGCCGTCACTCGCTTATTGAGCCAGAAAGAATCTACTTTTTTACCAATCTTGACGATTTCTCCGGAAAATTCATGTCCGAGTATTATAGGAGTAGGAGTTGGCAAATGACCTTTATATATAGCAATATCTGTACCACATATTCCGACTGCTTTAACTTTTACTAATACTTGAGTTTCTGTCATGAGTGGCTCTTCAATTTCTTCAATTTTAAGATGTTTACCATCGAATAAAGCAGCCTTCATGATTTTTTACTCATTATTCTATAATTTATTGTTTGCAATTTGATGAATTAATTTAGAATTAGTTTTATTATTTATAAAATTTCAAACTTCAAGATTTTCAAAAATCCACTATCCGTTTGTTCTTTAAATATCTTGTTTTATATATATAATTTGAATCATGTCGTTATTTCGACATTAATACGACATTAATTTATGAACAATCAATAAAACAAAATGGTTAAATATTAAAATCAGAATTTCAATATAAATTATGGATTATATTAATAACAAGCAAGCAAGAATTTCAGAGATTCATCAATGTGCTAATAAAAGTGAACCATAAATTTATATTACAACTGAACATTAAATATAAGGTAGGTTAAGGCATTTTAATTTAGCATTTTAAAATTTGCAATAACGCGCAAATAAAAAATCATATATTGTGTCTAGAGCGGAAAAATATGACGGATAACTCGTTTTCATTAACTGATCTCTTCCCAAAATTCGTAATAAATTCAAAAGGAGAGAAAAAAAAATTTGATGAAATGAATATTGCCAAGATCTTAAATAAAGAAACGGGACTTGATATGAGATTCGCAACCGAAGTATCAGAAGATGTCATTCGAAAAATAATCGGTTTGGGAGTAGATGAGATCTCGACGAATTATATTAGAGAGCTTGTATGTGTTGAACTCACGCAAAGAGGAATGAATAAATATCGTAATCTTTTTGCACGCGCCATAAACTTGGAAAATATCTCGTTTAAATTAGATGAAGACTTTTTAAAAAATTACAAGGATGCTCAACCAAATTGGGGTCCGTTAGGTTATGTCACTTACAAGAGAACATATGCCCGATTAATTGAAGAAGAAAACCGAAAAGAGGAATTTTGGGAAACTGTGAGACGTGTTGTTGAAGGGTGTTATTCAATTCAGAAAGAACATTGCATTAAATTGAGTTTACCATGGAGTGACGAAAAAGCCCAGAAATCTGCCAAAATAATGTTCTCTAAAATGTGGAATTTTAAATTCTTGCCTCCAGGCAGGGGTCTGTGGATGTCAGGCACGGAATTTGTCTTAAAGAACGGATCCATGTCTCTTAACAATTGTGGATTCGCATCTACGAAAGACATTAACTTAAAAGTATCAAAAGCTTTCGAATTCGTAATGGATGCCCTAATGTTAGGGGTAGGAGTGGGATTTGACACGAAAGGAGCGGGAAAGATTACGATTAAAAAACCTGCAGTCGGTCATTTTGATTTTCAAATTCCTGATAGTAGAGAAGGATGGGTAGAAGCTCTTAAATTAACCCTAGAAGCCTATTTTCTAGGTAAACAAATCCCTACGTATGATTTTTCTCAAATCAGACCAGCAGGTAAACCAATTAGAGGATTTGGAGGAATCGCTAGTGGCCCAGACCCACTAAAAGATATGTTAAACGAAATTCAGAAAATTTTAACAGTTAGAATCAGTGAGCCAATAACTTCAGTTGATATTGTTGATATCATGAATTTAATTGGGAAATGTGTTGTGGCCGGTAACGTTCGTCGTTCCGCTGAAATCGCTTTAGGAGATCCCACCGATTATGATTTTGTCACTTGCAAGCAAGATCAAGACAAATTATACTCACATCGTTGGGCCAGCAATAATTCCGTGTTTGCTGTAAAAGGTTTGGATTACTCCTTTATTAGTAAACAGATTGAAGTGAATGGAGAGCCAGGGATTTTTTGGTTAGAGAACGCACGAGCTTATTCCAGGATGAAGGATAAACCAGATTATAAGGATAAGAAAGCTGCGGGAGTAAATCCATGTGGAGAACAAACTCTAGAATCCTTTGAACTTTGTTGCCTTGTAGAAACGTTTCCATCGAGACACAATTCATACGAGGAATTTCAAGAAACTTTAAAGTATGCCTATTTATATGCGAAGAGCGTAACTCTCATAAATACGCAATGGCAGGAGACTAACGCCGTAATGTTGAAAAATCGAAGAATGGGCATTTCTCAAACTGGGATAATCGAAGCGTTCGTAAAGCATGGAAGGAGAACAATGATTGAGTGGTGCGATAAAGCTTATGATTTTTTAAAGGACCTGGACGAAGAATACTCGAATTGGCTTTGCATTCCTCATTCAATTAAACTAACAACAGTTAAACCAAGTGGAAGTGTGAGTTTATTACCTGGAGTTACTCCAGGAATTCATTATCCTCATTCAGAATATTACATTCGAAGGATTCGTCTTTCTAAAAATTCAGATCTAATCGAACCAATAAAAAAGGCGGGTTATGTTGTAGAAGAAGATGCTTATTCTCCAAATACAGTTGTTGCTGAATTTCCCATTCATGAAAAATATTTCGATAGATCCAAAAATGATGTTTCCATTTGGGAACAAGCCCAGAACGCCGCAGATTATCAAAAGTTTTGGTCCGATAATCAAGTATCGATCACGATAACATTCAAACCAGAAGAAGCTGGTCAAATCAAGCACGTCTTAGAATGTTTTGAAGACAAGCTAAAAAGTGTTAGCTTTTTACCCAATAAAGATCATGGATATAAACAAGCCCCCTATGAAGAAATCTCGAAAGAACGATATGAAGAAATGATCTCAATAATTCAACCCTTATTCCTTGGAGATACACGTGATCGTGCAATAGGAGAAAGATATTGTGATAGCGATAAGTGTGAGGTCAAATTTTAGGTAAAACTCGAAATTAACACATTTCTATTTTCTTCTATTTATAATATCAAAGATAAAAGATTATAAATTTAAATTTGTAATTATTTGTTTATAGTTAAACAATATTTTAAGAAAAAATTAAAAACAATCTGGAGAATTTAATTTTAAGATTGTCTAAAAAAAGAATAAGAATATGTGAAAAATATGACTGAAGAAGATCCAATAGAAGAAATTGAAGAAAAGAAACCTAAAAAACCTAGAGAAAAAGCTCGTGCAAAACCTTCAGGAAAACAAAAGCCAAAAAAAGCAGCTGCTGGAGCAGAACCAGAAGCTGATGCCTCTAAAATCGTACATTTAAAAATGTTAGTAAACTTCTGGAGAACAAGACTCCATGACGAAGAATTAGGTATCCATCAACAACTTAAGTACCAAGCGAAGACTAGATGGTATTCCAAGAATTTCGATATGGAAGGTCTTATTGAGGTTGATGGCGAGAAGAAATACGTTATTGCATTCAATAAAGAAGATTGGGAAGAAAAACCTCTTGAAGAAAAGAGGTTTGTCTGTCGATTTTTTACTATCATGGAGGAATCAATGGATTCTCTACCTAAGGGAGGCAATTTTAAGGGAGGCGTAGAATTAAGTATAGCTCATAGTTTAATTCAAAGTTATGAAATAAGGCACGCTGCTCCCGTATTTTTCTTCCAAGTACCAGGTGTCATTAATTTGATACGATGTTGTCGGGGATGGAGACTCATAGGTTCTCGATGGTCTTTTCCCCTTTTACCTGAAGAGAAGGATGACAAACTTCAAATGGTAATGGCGAAAGGAGTAGTGGGACCGGGGAGAAATTATAAGATTTATATCGGTAATGTTTTGATTGCACGCATTGACGGTCATCCAATACAAAAAGAATATGCGATTGAGATTTACGACAAGGATTATGCGAAAGATAAAGTTTTTAAGAATTACATGATCCTTTTTGGAATCGCTTGCAACTTCATGGATGATAGCCAAAAGTTAATCAAACGCTTGTATAGGAAGATGAAATCCAGTGGAACTAGTGATTATGTCATTCCAAGAACTGAACTAATGCTTTTTAGAAACCCCCGAATGATGCGTCGGTAATATAATAAAAAAAAATTATGAAAAATCTTTTTATTTTTAATTTTTATCCTAATACTTTCTTTTTCCAATTTAAATACCCATTCGTCTCTTTACCTCGATAAAGAGCATGCTTTCCAGTTTGTTTTTCATACGTTTCCATGAGAGTTTCTTCATCGGCCTCTTTTAACCCTTCAATTTTGATAACTTCGTCAATCTCTTGTTCTTCTTCAATTCTCTTCACGCGTTTGAGAACGGCATACACTCCATGGTTCCATATGACGAATCCAAGGTAAATTAATAGAATGATGATAAACATCACCACCCCTACAAATAACACCCATTCACCGGGGTTAAAGTTATAGATTACATAAAGCCAAAAATTTGCAACGATACTCCAGAAAAATGATGGTAAAATATAGACGATCAAGGTGATCACGAACATATAGACAACTATCAAGGTAACTGCTAGAAGTAGCCTGAGCGTAGAATAATCTTCATATTTTTTCGCAATCAATCTATCCTTAAAGATTCTTCTGCACAATTTGAGTATTCCTCCTCGGAATAAGGTGTAAAAAAGGACAAGTAAGAACATATGACCGGCTATGATACCTATGATAATCAATGCCATTATACCCGGTCCTAAACTTAAAATTTCATCAATTCTCTTCGTTTCTACTAACCAACCCATAATAGTTAGCCAGATTCCCAAGACTGTAATGATTGAAGCAAGGATGACTCCATAATATATCGATTTCGCAATCCTAAGGTCCCAAGTGCTATATTCTGCTAATGGGTCAACTGGTTTTTTTGGTGCTCGTCTAGCTTTTCTTGCCATAATATATCCTCTTGAATTAGTAATTAAAATAAGATAAGAATTTGAAATATAATAATTCTATCCATTTTAGATTATTTGAATGTTTTTGCTCTTTAAATATTTATGTAGTTGATATATTAATAAAATAGGAGTTAATAAAAAGTGAATTATAGTTTTGAATGACAATAGGGACATCTCGTATCGGAAAACGAGATGGCTTCCCCGCAAAACTCGCAATAAGTATCCCCTTCAACATCGTCATCATCATCTTGCTTTAATGCTACTTTTTCCCCCGATCTCCTCTTAGCTTGGGCTTTTTCTGTTTTTCTCAGGATTTTCTCTTTAGATGATAAATTAGCCATGAGTTCTTTCTCTTCTTCCTTTTCAGATTTAATCGGTTCACTCGTAAATCTTAACTTGGAAAAACAGGTAGGACAAAAATGTTTTGGCTTGTTAGCATATATTATTATGAAAACTATAGTAAGAATTCCTAAAGAGGCAATAATTAGAAGGACCCAAATTACTTTTGTAAACGTTTCCATGGGTTTGCGTGTTGGATCGCTTATTTCTTTTTTGCATATATCACAATAAGCATACTTGGGCATGATTCAACATTACATTAACTTTATAATTATTAATACTAGCTTATTGTTTATTACATTATTAAATTTACGTAACTAATGTTCTCCAATGTCATGAATTCCCAAATTTTTTACTTCTTGCAGTTTTCATAATATTAGGATTTTATAATATTAAACTTAAATATGATTCAAAATTCCTTTTATATCGAAACGTATGGGTGCGCTTCCAACAAAGCTGATTCCCAGATTATCTCTAAAATCTTAAAAGAAAATAACTATATTCTAACATCTTTCTCGGAAGCTCAATTCATAATTATAAACACATGTGCTGTAAAACAGCAAACAGAAAATAAAATAAAAGAACGATTAAAAGAATTAAATCTTACTAATCAAGGAAACAATGGCAAAAAAATTATAATTGCAGGATGTTTACCGCATGTAGACGATAATTATATTGAAGTTATCGAACGATTAATCCCAAACTATTCTGCTATTCTTGATTTAGATAATTTTGAAGAAATTCCCGCTATTTTTGAGCAAATTAAGTCTGGAAGGAGAAATCTCTTTATTCCCTCGAAAAAATCAATTGATAAATCAGAGTATCTCATTAACTTTCCAGAAGGAAAGCTAACTGGCATTGTTCCTATCTCAGAAGGATGTCTAGGAGCGTGTACCTATTGTTGCGTGAAAAATGCCAGAGGAAGATTGCATTGTTATGATCCAGTTAACATCGTTAGAAATGTGGAGAATCAATTAAAACAAGGGATCAAGCAGGTTTACCTAACTTCACAAGATTGCAGTACTTACAATTATGGTGACACTACGTTATTTGATGTAATATATTCAATTTCTAATCTAAACTTTCAATTCTTTTTACGTGTTGGAATGCTAAATCCAAAATTCTTAATTGATCACTATACCCAATTAGTATCCATATATGGATTAAAAAACGTGTACCAATTCCTTCATATACCCATGCAATCTGGAAGTGATAATGTTCTTAAATTAATGAATCGCCCGTACACTATAGGAGATATAAACGAAAAGCTGAAAAGTTTAAGAGCGAAATTTCCGTATCTTACCATATCTACAGATATAATTTGTGGATTTCCCGGAGAATCCGAAGAAGATTATAATCAAACAATAGATTTAATTAAATGGTTAAAACCCGAAATTCTTAATGTTTCGAAATTTACCCCCCGACCTGGAACAAAAGCTAAAACTATGGAACAAGTTGATAATAGGATTATAAAAAAACGATCTACAATACTTTCTAATATTTTTCGCGAATCTTTGAGAAAAATAAATGCAAACTGGAGGAACTGGGAGGGTGAAGTTTTAGTCTTGCATGAAGGATTTAAAGAAAACCAAGCTTTTGGCCGAAATTTTGCCTATAAAAATGTATTCATTGAGAATTTTGATGGAATCTATGGCTCGTTTGTAAAGGCTCGAATTTACAAAGTAGACGGATTTAACCTATTCGCAGAATTGGCTTGACTTTTTTAATTTCTCTTGAATTCATATAATCCTGTATTTTTACTTCTAAATACTATTCTTTCAGATAAACCCATTCCATTAAAAAGTTCGATTAAGAACTCCTCAGCAATACCATGAGGTGTAGCTAAGAATTCTATCACATAGATTTCTCCTTCTGGTTTTAAAGTATTAACTATGCTATTTAAAAGACCAGATCTAACCTCTTCTTCTATGTGATGAATAACCCAAGTAATGACAATTTTATCGAAAGTATTAGCTGAGATATCCATCTCTCGTATATCTCCTAATATGTAGTTCACATTTGGATATTTACGCAATTTTTTTCGAACCTTATGCAAAAATGCTTCTGATAAATCTAAGCACGTTAATTTACCATCATTTTTTAATTCTTTAACAACTTTTTTAGCCAAAACCCCAGCTCCACTACCAAAATCTAAAACCGATTCGTTGCCATTTAATTCTAATGCTTTTAACAACTTTTTGTAGAATTTTCTTCCATAAACAGGGCAAAATAAAGAATAAAACCAGGCAAATAGTTTTGAGGGATTTTTAAAATTAAATGACATTTTTTATATTTACCTTTATGATTTAAATTAATCTAAAGCACTTATTATTTAAAAATTATATAAAATTAAGGAAGTGAATAAAATAATTATTTTATGCCAAGTTTTTGTAATAATTGTGTTGTTCTTCCTCTATGAAACTTTAATCCCAGCTCTTCTGGATTAAAACCGAAAGATAACGCCATCAATTCAGTTAAATATAGAATTGGTATATTAAACTCACTATTTGATTGTGTACCCGCTTTTTTCTGGTTAGTATCCATTTGTTGGAAACATGCTGGACAAATCACGATAAATGCTTCAGCTCCAGCATTTATTGCACTCTTGAATTTATTAGCTAATATTTGCATTGAAGTTTCTTCTTCAGTGTTCCCTACTCCTGAACCACAACAAAGCATTTCTTCAGTATAATTTACTGCCATGGCCCCCGTTGCTTCAACTAGTTCTCGAAGTTTAACAGGTTCCATTGGATCGTCAGTTTGCATTATCTCGGATGGTCTATTGTAGTGGCAACCAGTATGACACGCAACTTTTAAGGCTGAAAAATCTTGTGTGACGTGTTCCTTGATCTTTTCTGCTCCTAATTCGTGCAAAACCTCAACAAAATGCTTTACATTAATTAGACCCTTGAATTCGCGGTTTATCAGCTTTAACTTGGAATTAATATTATCACGTAAGTGTTTATCCTGTTTTAATTCATGATTTACAGCTTTAAGCGTTTGAAAGCAGCCGTTACATAAGGAGACTATATCTTTTGATTCTCCTTCAGCTATAGTAAGGTTTCGGGCGCCCATTGCTAACCAGCTTTCGTGATCAACTGAATTGAATCCGACAGGATCCGGACAACATGCAAAATCGGCATCAGATGTCTTTATGCCTAATGTATCAAAAACCTTACGTGCACTGGCTTCGATGAAAGGTATTCTATTCCCGATCGTGCATCCGGGAAAAATCTTATATTCTTCTGTTTTAGCCATGCTTTTCAACTTTTTTATTTCTTATTATTATTGTATATAATTATGGTTAATATAAAATTAAAACTAAATAGGTGAATTATTCTTTCTCCATTTTATCATGGAACTTGTGTCCCAAAGTGCTATCCGCTAAAGTGAATCTATTAAACAATCCTGCTGGATCTTTAATTGAATTAATAATTTCGCTTGGATCCTTGTCTGCACACAATGCACCTAAAGTACTAATGAATTTTGCTCCCTGATCTTTAACTCCCATTGAAGAACCATAACAGCCAAGACATGGGGCATTCGCTTTATTTGGACAAATTGTTCCACATCCGGCTTGTGTTACAGGGCCTAAACATATGTACCCTTGTTCTAAAAAACAAGTTTCAGTATTAGGTAAACCAACATAATCACGTTTAAGATCCGTGGGTACTTTATCAACAATATCACGATCACAATGACTACATACTGTTTTTGAGCTAAATTTAAATTTAGGATCATTTTTCAGAAGATATAATGCAAGCCCTACTAATTCGTCTGCTACTTCATTTCCCGTGGGTGTAACGTCCAGAATAAGCTTAGGACCCTTCTTTGTTTCAATTTCTTTTACCTTAAAACTATCGGGTTCATATGCTAATCTTTGAACTAAATCACCCCTGAAATAAAAATTAGTAATGTTTGAAGATCCTAAAAATACATCAAGAAAATGTTGTAGATTCGCTCCAATTTCATCAGTTAGTTCCTCTATGCCATGAAGTATGCTTTTTAGCTGTTCTATTTTCTTTCCTAGCTTGCTTGTAGCTCTGAAACATCCGTAACAATAATCTCCATGATTTGGACACATTAACTCACAACCCCCTGCCGTTAATGGTCCATAACAAAGTTTTCCATCATCTAAAAAGCAGCCTTCTTCGAATAAATCGCAACTGTCGCACACTGTTTTATTATTGTCAAGCGATTTTGGACCTTCAGCTACAAGTGTGAGAAGGTAAGAGATGGCAGCAATGATATTTTCGGTAGTGGGAGGGCATCCCGGAATAAACATGTCTACATCAATGATATCCTTTATGTTTACAATGTAATCTTCAATACCGGGAACGTATTGAGTTGGTTCCTTTGGATTTTTATCGGTAATAGATTCAGTTTCCATAAATTTTCTCTTGATCAATTCATCTTTATCAAACAAATTGGCTAATCCTTTCACGCTTCCATAACAAGCACAAGCTCCTATTGCAACCACGACTTTACATTTTTTCCTTATTAACTTTGCATTTTCTGTGTCTTGTTTTGTTCGTGCAACACCTTCAAGAAAGCCTACAACAATGCTTCCGTCTTCTCTTTCAAGCAGAGAACTATGCTTGAAATCAACTACAGCTGGCCAATAAACGATATTTAGGGCGGGAAGAATAGGAAGTAAATTCAAATGTGCATTCAAGAGGGATTGGTGGCATCCCCAACAGCTTGATAATTGCATGAACGCTACTGGTATTGGAATTATTATATCACCATTTCTAACTAAATTTTAATTATAATTATGATATTTGGTTTAATGTGAAATTTATTAAAAAATTTGTTGATTAGATTTTCAATCAATTCTATTTCTCATTTTATAATGAAAAAAATAAGTTAAAAAAATGATTAGTCAAATGTCTTTCCACATTCACTACAAAAATTAGCAGTAATGGGTAATTTCTTGCTACATTCTGGACAGAACTTGTACTCCTCGGTGGAATCTTGGTCTGCTGAATCGTCTAATTTAGATTTAGCATCTTTTTTAGGTTTAGGTACCTTCTTTATACTTGCTTTTCCAATTACAGCCAGTGCAACCCCCGTAAAAGCAAATCCCGTATTGTAGGTAAATAAACCATAAATTTGACTTAATAATGTGTCAAGTTGTAGTCCTAAAGATATTCCAGTAAAATCTACAACTTGTGCTATTATCCACACTATCAATGCTAAAGCACCAAAAGTTAAGCCAATCCATACGATAAACTTTCCAAGCTTCAATGCGCCTAATAAAATAAAGACAGCCCCAGCTATAATTGCCCAACCTCCTTGTTCAGCTATCCATCCGAGAAGCCCCATTATATCATTCACCAGAGGTACCCATTCACTTGAAACAATTGAAACAACGTATCCTTGAAGAAATTCAAAAACACCTATCGTTCCTATTGCATTCCCAATAACCATGAAAGCTCCACCAATAAGGAGCAAGATAATTCCAACTTTATGCTTCATTTGTTCACTTTTCCACTCTTTTAATTACAATATATAGTTTAATATTATTATGGAGAGATTCAATTTATTTATATTTAGCATGAAAATTAATTTATTATATTAATCACGAAATTCATTCTATAATGCGATCAGCGCGAGAATAAATATTCATGGAGTTACCTCGTACAAATCCAATTAGAGTTATTCCGTATGCAAAGGCAATGCGAATTCCTGATTCAACAGCAGCAGATAGTGATGCTACAATTGGTATATTTGCCCTTGCTGCTTTCAAGACAGAGTCTCCCGTAAGCCTTCCCGTTGTCGCGAGAATTTTATCATTAAATGATTCGTCTTTAAGTAATAATTCTCCTATTACTTTATCTATTGCGTTATGACGTCCAATATCTTCTTTTATAGTTATCAAATTTCCGTCAAGATCAAATATAGCTGCACCGTGACAACCTCCAGTTTCACGAAATAGATGAGTCTCTTTCTGCATTTTGATAATTGAGGAGAATATAATCTTAGAATCTACATTGTTTTTCACATCCGATATTTTGGAGTCCTTTGCTTCCCTTATTTTACTTTTAATGAGATCTCTCCAGGGAGAAGGTATCCCACAAGTTGTATCTATTACTCTATTGAACACATTCTTTTCAAATTCAGTAGAATTAAAATCTTTATTATCACACAACTCAATCATTATTTTATTTTCTAATTCGTTAATAGTTATTTCCTTGATATCCATATAAGAATTGATAATTCCAACGGAAAATAGAAATCCAACAGCAAGATCCTTCAAATCATCAGCAAGACAAATTATGTCTACCAGAGATTTTGAATTTACAATTAAATTTATAGCTTGTTCAATCAGAACAATATCAATTTCATCTAACTTTTGTCCTTTCTTAATACGAGTAATATTCACTTTTCTTTTAAACATTTTTAGGATAATTTCTTAATTTTTTCACTTTATCAATGCTTGGGATAGATGTTATTAATAATTATTGCATTTAACTAATTTTAAAGATTAAATTCCTTATATTTATCAAATATTACTTAGAATAGATAAGAGTAAGGTATAAATTATCTCTAAGAGCAAATTAGTTTTAATTCTTCTAATCCCAAATAGAATAATATTATTTTCTTTAAAATTATAGAGCATATGTTTTAATAGATGTTTATTTTTTTTTAATTTAAAATTTAAAAAAGTGATACATTATTTATAAGAAAATATTAATTGGAATTGATGGATCGGAGCATTCTTATAATGCAATGCTTAAAGGAGTAGAACTTCATTCGCTATATAAATGTAAAATAATCGTGTTTCATTCTGTGGAACATTATATTGAGCCAAGTGGCATGTTTATTGCTCAACCATTTTTTACTCTTCCTCAGATGTATATCGATTCAAGTCTAAAAATAGAAAAAATAAAAGAAGTATACGAAAAAAATGCTCAAGGGCTTATAGATTCCGCGAGGAAAGTTTTTAAGGAAGAAGGAATTGAAATTGAAGATTATTTAATTTATGATCAAGGGCCTTTTTCATATATTCAAAAAATGGTAAAGGAGGAGCAAGTTGATCTTGTTATCATCGGCAGAAAGGGCACTCATTCTCGTCTTGAAGAAATACTAACTGGTTCTATTGCTGGAAAAGTTATAAACCACGTATCTTGTGATGTTTTTATCGTTGGGTAAGGAATCCTTAATTTTTTTTCTTTGTTAAATGAAATTTATTTAGATATTTACCAATTACTTTAAGTCTTTTGACTGAAAGAAAAATTTTGGTAAAAGAATAAGATGAAATATTTTTCAATTTCGTTTTAAATTATAGAAAATAATATAAAAAAGATCATTTAATTGCAACGTAAAGTCTGCCATCTGTTTCTTTACTTACTGAATGATCTCCACTATATTGAGCAAATTTTCCGGTAATTATTTCCCCATTAGGAAGTGTAATTTCGTTGACTTCATCCAACTTCTTGAAAGAGGGGAGCATTCTGGAAATTTTTCCTTTTACAACAATAATCCCTCGAACCTGATCAGCTCCAATGCATCGATCTACATCACCATCAACCACCATCGTGCCTCCATGATTGTGTAAGCCTAAAAAGGAACTTGCACCCCCACAATATAGAGTTGGCCACTTATTTGCCGGTTTTGAGCTTTTAGCCCATAACATTGATTCATTACCAACTTTACCTTGTACACGTATTGTTCCATTTTTCATCCCTTGCCAGAATCCACGGTACGCTGAACCAACATAATGACCTGCGTTTCCTTCAATTTCTAATTCACCACCTTGGAGCATTGCGCCTGCCCAATCGTCGGCACTTCCTTTCACTAGGATTTTTCCTCCGGACATGGTATTCCCAACATGCATACCAACGTCGCTATTTATGATGATTTCTCCCCCCGTCATTTTTTCTCCAATTCTTTTGACGTTTGAAACATCGCCATCAATAATTATTTTAGTATTGGCCACATCTTCTGCCTTACCGGAAACATCGAAGAAATCTCCAATAGTTACCAATTCTCTAGCATGATATAAAGGAAGTTTTTTAATTTCAGCAAGTGTTTTACCCGCAAAATTATCTGGAGTAATACTATCTGCTTCTAAGGGAAATTTTGGTTTCTTTTTCAGTTTCAGCTTGACTTCCGCCATTTTCACTTGCCCTCCTTCGCTTTTACTTTTTCTAATAAACGTTCTAATATTTCTTTATCCGGTAAACAATCCACGGGAGCATCTTTTACCTTTCTGAGTCTGAGAGGGACTTTATCCATTCGGTAAGCTGTTCCTTCACATTCAATGCCGGCAAATGCTGGAGGTAGAATTACATCCGCATACACAGAAGTAGGCGTGTGATGTGGTTCAATTGCAATTATTGGGTGTTTGAACATGTTCCTGACAGCACCTGCAGGAAAATTACTTGCTGGATCTGATGCCACGATTAGAGTTGCATCAACCTCATCATTCATTAGGAGATCTACAGAGGAAAATTCACCAGGATTATATCTGGCATACTCTCGCGAAAAATCGATTGAGTAAGCATATCCCGTGTTCCAAGTGAAGACTTGATTGGCACCCGCAACGTTATAATGCCCTCTCATTGGAGTTAAGAGAAATTTAGTGTGATCATTTAATTCTCGTACTAAACAAATTGCACTATCAATGTTTCTATGATGAGATATTGTTTGAGTAAGCCCCATACCAAAAAATATGACACCAAAATGGCACTTTTTAAGTATATCGACTAATTTCTTGATATCTTCCATCGGTACTCCTGATACTTCCTTAGCATCCAATTCTACGCCCCTCAATACTGCTCTTATGGCATTTAGGAGCTCATAATCTTCATTAGGGTTAACCTTTATATATAAGTCGGCAATCTGAGCCGTGTGAGTATTCCGAGGATCAACAACTACAATATATCGATCATTTCTTCCATCTTTTCTAAAATACCCTCGTACGTAATCACTATATCGACTTAAATGTCTTGGATGGGCATGAACTGGATTGCTACCCCAAAATATTACTAAATCTGCTCTATTTTTGTACTCTCCTAAAGTTGATAATGGAGCACCAACATCTTGAATCGCTAATAATGAGGGTCCATGACATACTGAGGCGGTATTATCTAAAATCGCCCTTAAATATTCTGCTAATTCTGCTCCTACACCTTGCGCTTCACATTCGGTACTTGAAAATCCATAAAGTAATGGTCTCTTCGCCTTGATTAAAATATCGGCTGCTTTATCAAGGGCCTCATCCCAAGTTGCATCCCTAAAAGTACCCTTTTCTTTAATTTGGGGTTTTAGGTATCTATGCCCGCTTGGATTCGATGAAAAAAATTTCTTTGTTCCTATTTGACACGAATTTCTCATTTCTATAATTTCATTATCTGCAATATCTACTTCCAAATCATCGCATAATGTCCCACAAAAAGGGCAAAGAACATCATAATGGGTAGTAATTTTCTTTTGGGTCATTTCTGAACCTCCTTTAATTTTCCTATTAATTCTATTGCATCTAAAACCCTTCCATCTTTCACGGTTTCAACCTTGGCTTTCATGCCTTTATACGTGGGAGTCCCACATCCTTGCGTGTCTGGATTGACAACTTGGTTACTCCAAGGACCCATTGGAATAAAAATGATTCCGGGGTGTGGTCCTTCCTCGGTGATAGTTGAATACACCATGACTTCTCCAAAATCGGTTGTGACCTTTACAGGCGTGCCCGCAATACAGTCTAACTTTTTAAAATCATCTTTATCGAATGTACAAATTCCTGCTGCGCGAACATTTTCTTTCGTGACCTTACCTCCTTCAAGCGCAACTCCTTGATTAATCGTACGTCCCGTTAACAATATTAAATTTGTTAAACTCATTTCATACTCCCTCCTTTTTTGACCATCGAAGATTTTTAAGTCTTTTGACTAATGGAGGCCAAAATAGTTCACTAAATTCTCCTGATGTATTTATTTCAGTGATTTCAAGTTGTAGCGCGCCTGTAGGACATGCATTATCGCAAGCTCCACATGCTACACAAGCATCTGGATCAACAACTTCGACATTTTTAGACATTTCCCAACCATGCTCGGGCCTTTTTGCTATTTCAATCGTCCCAGAGGGGCAAACTTCAGCACACGATCCACATCCTTTAGCACATACGTCATCAATAATACTTACAATTGCTTTAGCGTATTGTTTTGCTATCCTATCATTTTTGAGTTTCTTTGCTTTAAACTCTAGTTTTGGTACGACCTTTTGAGCAACAATCGGAATATCCTCTAAATTTATTACTTCTCCATCTTTAACCAATGTCAATGCTGAAAAGGGACACATGACCACACAGGTTCCACAGAAGACACACTTGTGAGGATTGTATACTTCAGGTATTATATCTCCAGTAGCAGGAAATCTTCGTGATGCTCCTACAGGTCCTCGGGAGATTGCTTCCTTGGGACATACTCGAGCGCAAGTTCCGCATCCTACACACTTTACCCTATTTAAAATAAGTTCTAAGCTTTCTGTTAAAAATTGAACTCTAACATGTTCCTCTTCTTGATTTAAAGTTCTAGATATTTTTGGAAATGACATTTTTTTACCTTCCCTCCATAATTTCAATTCTGATTGCAACTTGCGGGCACATTTTCACGCATACACCGCAACCATCACAATTTATTTCTCTCTCAGTTTTATAAATCGGTCCTGCTATTCCGTTTTTCACTAAAATAACAGCATTGCTCTCGTTCAAAAAGCTCTGTTTCCTCAACTGATTAAAATTTATTGGGCATGATACAACACATACATTACAACCAGTGCATGTGTTTCTATTAATCTTTAATTCATAAATTTGCATGGTTTTATGCCTCTTTTTTAATTGGATTTGGTCCTAATTCCTTTAATACGTGCACGAACTTTTCTACTACCTCAGTTAATTCAGCACCTTCAGAAGCGGATATCTGAGTGTAATATACTCGCTTAGGATTGATACCATATTGAGTCAAGTACCGATCCAATAATGCCATTTTTCCAAATGTCTTGAGATTTCCCGTAACGTAATGGCAATCCCCCTTATGGCAATGACTTATTAACACTCCATCAGCTCCATTCATCAATGCATCCAGAATAAACTGCGGTTCAATCCTGCCACCACACATTACTCTCATGATCCGAAGATTTGCCGGGCGTTGCATTCGAGAAGTTCCTGCTTGATCAGCACCGGCATACGTGCACCAATTACAACATATACCTAGGATATATGGGTTAAATTCACTTTCTGTCATGATATGTGCTATTTTACTAGTAAAATTACATTTTAAAATTAAGAATTAGAAAGAATTGTATTTTAAAAAATTTAGTATATGAATTATAAAGAGAGTCATAATAGTAATGTCTAATCTTAATCCATTTGTGTACCATCTTCGAGACGGTTTTTATTCATTTATTTTTTTTTTACAAAATCTATTTTTTCAATTTACATTTTCAGTTTTATTTTCAAGTTGTTCTTTAAGGTCCACATTTTCTTGCTCTAATTTATCAATTTTTCTCTCTCTTTTTTTCAATTTGAATTTTTGGATTGTGATTCCACGTAAACTGAGCAATCTCTTAAGAAATATAAATGATGCTAATATTATTCCTAACAAGTAGGAAATGTTTATCGTCCAGAAATATTGTGAAATTGCCACATAGAATGGTAAATTTAAAAATGGAGCGATCAGAGCAATTAATCCAACGATAGATATTCCAATTAGTAAAGCGATTCTCTCATAGTTTTTCCTTTCTATTCTAAAAAGTACATATAATCTTAACCAATACATTACACAAATGAACGTAATTGGAGTGAAAATAAGTGAACCTAAAGCAATAATGATCAGGAAATTAACCGCAAATTTATTTCTCCATGCACCTAATAAATCTCTTATTGACAAATGATCCTGTTTTTCTAGCTTAGCGAATTCTCCTCTTAGAGCATAATATTTCTTTTTTACTTTTCTTGATGCGCTTTTTGCTCTTTTTTTAAACCCTACAAATTTACTCAATTCTACTCCTTTATAAAAAGCGTCTTTTATTAAAGGTAATATGTATAAATTCAATAGGAGTGTGAGTATTCCATAAACATACATAATGATATCTATTATCAAAGGTAATGTTCCTGCCGAAAATAAGGAATTCTGAAAATAACTTGTTATAATCTGATATATTGCATATCCAATAAATACAAATGGTATTATGATTTCCAAGATTACTACGATGTTAGTTGATCTTTTACCCATTTTTTCACTTGCTTTATCTAACAGTATTAAAAATCCATTCGCTATACTTATGATTAAACCAAATCCTGCTAGAAATTTAATAGCGTAAAAGAAGATCAGAGTTGTAATATCAAGAGTAAAACCTCCAAAATTCAAGATCAATAGCATAAATATTAATGATATTGCAATTCCTATGTAATAAACGATTTTTAAATGAAATTGTTTCATAATAAGCAATATTAAGAATTTATTTTTAATAATCTTTATTATGATTCTGTTACTAATTATTGGTTGTAACAGGCTTTTTAATAGAATATTAAGAGATTATAAGACATATGTTTAAATAATATTCAAGAACTGTTAATTTGATAGATATTTCTTAAATCAATTATCAAACATAAATTAAGGTATATATCATGATGATTAATGATGTTTTTACATTTTTGGTTGGAGGAAAAGCCGGTGAAGGAGTGAAAAAAGCGGGATCAGTTGCCGCAAACATTTTTTCCAGTTTAGGTCTTCATGTGTTTCAAATGGATGATTATATGAGTCTCATCCGTGGAGGTCATAATTTTTCTGTTGTAAGCACTTCTTCTCGTTGGATTACAAGTCAATATATGAAAGCAAACCTTGTGATCAATTTTGACAAGCGAAGTTGTGATATGCACATTGATGATATTGCTGATGGGGGTATTGTTATCTATAATTCAGACGAAGTGGAAAATATTAACGGGATTGGCATTCCGTTAAGTTCAGAAGCTAAAAAATATCCCCTGAAAAAATTGATGTTTGGTGTGGGGGCAGTGGCAATTTTAGCATCAGCAATAGGCTTCAGAAAAGATCAAATGAATCAGATTATAAAAGAGCAATATCCGAGTGGTATCGAAGATAACATTAAATTTGCAGATACCTTCTATGATATGGTAAAAGAAAAATGTCATGGCAAATTTTTATTGAGTGATGGTCAAAAAAGAAGACCAATCATTACGGGAAATGAAGCAATAAGTCTTGGAGCTATAGCTGGGGGGTTGAATACATATTTTGGATATCCTATGACACCAGCTTCATCAATATTACACTTTTTAGCAAGACAAGCAGAAAATTTTGGATTAGCAGTCGTTCATGCTGAAAGCGAACTTGCGGTAATTAATATGGCTATTGGTTCTGCATTTACTGGAGCAAGATCGATGGTAGGAACTAGTGGTGGAGGTTTTGCACTCATGACCGAAGGTATTTCCCTGGCAGGTATGACAGAAACCCCTATTTTATGTGTACTATCCATGCGTCCTGGACCTGCCACGGGAGTCCCTACATACACCGAACAAGCTGATCTAAGTTTTGCCCTATCTGTTGGGCATGGTGACTTTTTACGAATAGTAGCATCTCCAGGAACGATTGAAGAGGGATATTATTTAACTGCAGAAATGTTAGATCTTGTTTGGAAGTTCCAAACTCCCGGAATACTACTTGTTGATAAACATTTATCGGAAAGCAGCATGACTATTGATTTAGATATTGGGAAAGCTACTTGGACAGAACCTAAGATGCATCAAGGTGGAGATTATAAGAGATATCTCGATACTGAAGACGGCATTTCTCCGTTGCTCTTTCCACCCTCTAAAGAGGTCATCAAATGGAACAGCTATGAACACGATGAATTAGGTATCACTACTGAAAATGCAGTGATGGTTTCACAAATGCATGAAAAACGAAATAAGAAGGTTCAAGCCCTTAAAAATTATTTAAAAAATAAAAAAACTGTCAATATTATCCGTGGAGAGCATTCCACAAACATTTTTGCTTATGGCTCCACTTACATGAGTGTATTGGAAGCAATTAAATATGGAAGATTAAATCCGACCATCATTCAACCTATATATCTAAGTCCATTACCAATATGGGAATTAGAGGAATTTAAAGATCAAGATAATATAGTAGTTGAACAAAGTATTTCGGGACAATTTTCGACACTTTTATCTGAAAAAGCAGGAATCAAAATAAAAACCACAATTAAGCGATATGATGGAAGACCATTTGATCCAATTGAATTATCAAAAAAGATTAAGGAGGTGCTTGATTAAGATGAAAGATCTTAAAACCAATGCTGAAATTACATGGTGCGAAGGTTGTGGGAACTTCAGTATTTTTACAGCCATAAGAAACGCAATTCCATTGCTAGAACAAAAAGGTTTCAAACGTGAGGATATAATCATGACAGCAGGAATAGGATGCCACGCCAAAATTTTCGATTATCTTAACCTAAGTGGAGTTTATGGATTGCATGGTCGGAATAGTTCTAATGCTGAGGGAATAAAGATTGCAAATCCTGATTTGAAGGTGGTGACCTTTTCTGGTGATGGAAATGGCTTAGGAGAGGGTTTAGCTCATACTATTTTTGCAGCAAAAAGAAATCAAGACATTACCATGGTTTTACATAATAATGGTGTTTATGCTTTAACCACTGGTCAATTCTCTCCATTAACAGAACAAGGATGGAAAGGTCCATCAACTCCAAGGGGAAGTATTGAAAATCCTTTTAATGCGATATCATTAATGATAGAAGTTGGGGCTACATTTGTTGCAAGATGCTATTCAGGCGATATTAATAATTTAACTAGCACTCTCGTTAGAGCCATAGAACATGAAGGCTTTTCTTTTATAGAAGTTATCCAACCAGCCGTTCCCTATCATAAATGGGAGGAATACAAAGATGAAATAGATAATTTGGATAATGAACCTTACTCAAAAGAAGAAGCTTTGAAGATTGCGAGAGAAAAACATCGATTCACAATAGGAATTTTCTATGAAGAAACACGAGAAGTTTATCACAAGAGTTTATATGGTACACTAAACCCTGTAAAAGAGAGTCTATCAAGAGAAAAAAGATTAGAGAAGATTAACGAAATCTTGAAACTTTAATTATTATTACTATTTCTTTCTTGTTAATCGTAAAATTTTCTTAATGTTATTGTTGTTGTTTCAAAATTTTCATCAAAAACCATAATTTTATTATCCTCGTATTTATCTTATAAATTTCAATTTGGTTTTTGAATTAATTGGTTAAATAAAGGACTATACAATTTTAATTTATAATTTATAATGAGCTAAGTTAAATTTTTTAATTATAGAATTAAAGATATGAGAAAAATTGAATTAGCTAAGACTGGAGAACAAATCCCCGTTTTAGGACAAGGTCTTTGGGGTCTCTCAAGACGAAAGGGACTGTCTAAGGGTAAAACTTTTTATGATGAGATTAAAATAACTTTAAGAAAGGGCATTGAATTGGGTATGACTCATTTAGATACCGCCGAGTTTTATGGATTCGGTAAAGCAGAAGAAGTATTGGGTGAAGTAATTAAAGAGTATCCTCGTGATGACTTATTTATCACCACTAAACTTTTCCCTCTTCATTTTAGAAAGAATTCAATAAAAAAAGCACTCGAAAAGAGTTTAAAAAGATTAAACTTGGATCACGTAGATCTCTATTTAGTTCATTGGCCCTCAAAACTCATTTCTATTAAAAAAGAAATGGAAGTCTTCGAAACTTTTGTTAAGGAAGGAAAAACTCGATATATAGGAGTAAGTAACTTTAGCTTGGAGCAATTTAAGGAAGCTCAAGAAGCTCTTAAAAGTGAAGAATTGGTCAATAATCAACTACATATTAATATTACAACTCAAAAACACATACATGAATCTTTACCTTATTATCAAAAAAATAACATAACGGTAACTGCATATAGTCCACTCGCACACAAAGGATATTCAAATCTAAAAGGAGATATTAGTAAAAAGTTAAAATCTTTATCAGATAAATATGATGCAACTATTCAGCAAATTGCAATTGCATGGTTAATTAATCATAAAAACATTATCACGATTCCTAAAGCATTCAATATTAAGCATGTAATTGATAATGCAAAAGCAGCAGAGATTAATCTCACACTTGAAGAAATCGAATTTTTTTACCAATTTAGATGAAAAAATCCTTATAAATTTTGATTTTTTTAATTCATATAAAAACGAACTTAAAAATTAAATATCTTTGTGAAAAAAATGGATTTACAAAGCCTTTTTAGACCTAAAACAATGGCTGTTGTCGGTATAAGCAAAAAGAATCCCCTAAGTCCAGGAAGGATAATTTTCATTAAAAATTTCTTTGAAATGCAAGTCGAAGTTTTTGGGATTCATCCCGATGGAGGAGAAGTGGAAGGTGTAAAACTTTTTACTAAAATAGAAGAATTACCTAAAATTCCAGATGTATTAGTTATAGCAATACCAGCAGAAGTAACTTTAGACTATGTGCAACAATGTGCGGATTATAAGATCCCGGGATGTATAATCATTAGTGGTGGATTTGCTGAGATTGGTGGAGAAGGTGTAAAACGTCAAGAAAAACTTGTCCAAATTGCCACAGATAATGACATTGCAGTACTCGGTCCGAATTGCATAGGTGTTTATTCGCCCCCTTTATTGGACACTATTTTCATGCCTACGGAACGTATTACATGTCCCCCAAAAGGTTCAGTTGCATTAATAAGCCAATCAGGTGGAGTTTTAGTGGACCAATTCTTTCATAAATTTAATCAAATTAACATTGGAGTTTCTACTGCTGTTTCAATAGGAAATCGAGCAGTTGTAGATGAAACAATGCTTTTAGAATATTTTAGTAAACAAGACAAAGAAACTTCTAATATTGCGTTTTATTTGGAAGGATTTAAACCCTTAAAAAGTAGGGACTTTCTCAAGTTATCAAGAGAGTCTGGAGATGATGTCATCGTATATTTCGGTGGTTTGTCTGATAAGGGAAAGAAAGCGACTCAGTCTCATACCGCAAGTCTTTCTGGCAATGAGAAGATCCTTCAAGCAGCATTAAAGCAAAATCTTGTAACACAACCATTTAATGAGCTTGAATTGTTAACTGACTTGAAATTATTAGATGTTTTGGCTCGCAAGAAAAAACCATTCGATCCTAATACGGTATATAATGGCAATGTGGCAATACTATCGATCTCTGGTGGTCATGGTGTTATTTGCGCGGATTTATTAAAGAATTATGACCTAAATGCAATGAATTTTACTCTAAAAGAACAACAAGAAATGAGAGAACTAGTAAATCCTGTTGCGAAAAATATATCCACATTTGGAAATCCTATAGATCTTACTGGATCTGCTAAAGATGAAGATATAGAATATATCATAACTTACTTATCTAATATCGAACGCGTGGAATGTATTATCGTATTAATTTTACCTTACACTCCTTCCATTTCTTTTCAGATAGGGAGAAGAATAGCGAATACGGTTTCTATTTCAAAAAAACCCGTTGTATGTTTTATTCCTTACATTCCCAAGTATGGTGCTATAACTGAAGCTTTAGAGTTGTCAAACATCCCAGTTTTTCATAGTATTGAAGAAGCAGTACAAGGTGTTTCAATGTTAAAAAAAAAGACCAGAATATTTAATGCTAAAATAATGTTGAAAAAAGATATTATGAAAAATTCGTGGTAGAGAATATCAAGAGTCCTACACATAAACTAAATAGATTTGCTGAAGTTGTTAAAATAGGTGTTTTTTTCCGACTAGTAGTCTTCTCAATACCGGAATCTCATAAAAGACCTTTTAAAAATAGAGATATTATGATGAATTAGTGGAATCTATAAAAACAAATATTATGATTTATTAACGTATTTATATTTTTTACATTTATATCAAATTAAATTATGAGAGATTATTTTGAGCAAACGAATTGAAAGCAAAGATCAATTTGTCGAACTTTGGACAAATATTTACAATACTAAAGGTAGACCTGATTGGTCACATATTCTCCCATATTATGATGAGAATATTTATTTCCGCGATACAATTCAAGAAATTCGAGGTATGAAAGAATTTAAAGAGATGACTGAGCGATTAGTTGAGCGATCTCAAGATTTGGAGATGAAAATTGTCAACATTCTTTTTGAAGGGAAAATAATTTTTTTTGAATGGGTGATGAGATTAAGTTTTAAGAAATATCCAAACTCGAAATTATTCGGAGCAAGTCGGCTAACTTTAAATGAAGAGGGTAAAATTATTGAACAACGCGATTACTACGATTTATGGGGTGATATTATTGACAATATACCTTTATTTGCAGAAAGATATCGTAAGTTTATAAAGAAAAAATTCGGGTGATTCGCTTGAATAAATATTTAAAAGAGTATAAGATATCTAAGATGCGTGCTATGCGTAAGAATAAAAAAGCAAAACTTAAGGAATGCCATGAAGACTTTAGAGACAGACGAGTGGTTATTACAGGGGCAACATCTGGAATCGGCTATTATACTGCAAAAGAGTACGCTTCACATGGAGCTAATCTTTTATTGATAAATCGAAATGAAGAAAAATCAATAAGCTTATGCGAAGAAATTCATCAAGATTTTGGGGTAGAATGTGAATATAAGATTGCGGATTTTGCCCGTATTTCCGATGTACAGAAAGTTGGTTATGAGCTTTTAGATTCCAATTTAAAAATTGACGTTTTTATTCATAACGCAGGGGTTTTTTCAACAAAAAAATTGTTTACTGAAGATGATATTGAACTTGTTTTTCAAGTAGATTATCTTGGATCTTTTATTTTAAATTATATATTAAAGGATAAACTAAAAGCTCAGGATAAGACAAGAATTATATTTGTAAATTCCGAAGGTCACCGTTTTGCTATTTTTGGGTTGAGATTAGATGATCTCGACTGGGAAAAGCATAATTATGGAGGTTTGCGTAGTTATGGAGCAGCTAAAACAGCTCAACTTCTTTCAATGATTAAATTTGATGAGTATTTCAAAGACAGCGGAGTAACAATAAATGCTATGCATCCTGGGAGTGTAAAAACCAACATGGGAGAAAATAATGGAAGAACATATAGATTTTTTAAACATGTTTTTGTCGATCGATCTACAAAATCACCTGAAATATCCGCTAAAGCTTTGTATTATCTCGGAGTTTCAAAAGAAATTGAAGGTGTGAGTGGAAAATTTTTTAGACTTACTGCAGAAGAAGAACCAGCACCTCCAGCTTTGGATAAAGAGGTTGCAGAAGAACTTTGGGAATTAAGCATTCAGTTAGGTGGTTTAGAATAAACGAAAAAGAATGTCGAATTGTTATAGTTGGTGCGGGGATGGCAGGATTGACCGCTGCTGCTTATTTATCAAGAGCAGGATATGAAGTTCTTTTGATTGAAAAAAATAAAGATTGTGGGGGTCTCCTAAATTCCTTTCAACGCGATAGGTTTACTTTTGATGGAGGTGCCAGATCTATTGAGAATTCTGGGATACTTCACCCAATGTTAAATGATCTCGGAATTAAACTTGAACTTCTTAACAGCCCCGTCTCAATTGGTATTGAAAATAATGTTATTAATATTATTTCAAGAGACAGCTTGAATGACTATAAAAGTTTACTAGAAAAATTATATCCTGAAAGTATAGAAGACATTGATAAAATAATCTCTTTCATAGAAAAAGTACTAAAAGATATGGCTATTTTATATGGGATTGATAATCCTATTTTTAGGGATTTAAAGAAAGACAAAGCTTTTCTCTTTAAAGAATTACTTCCATGGATGGGAAAATTTTTGCTTGCAGTTCGTCGAATGAATCGATTGAACGAACCAATCGAAAATTTTTTGAACAAAATCTTATCCAACCGATCGCTTATTGATATTATCGCCCAACATTTTTTTAAAAATACCCCTACTTTTTTTGCATTGGGCTATTTTTATGTTTATCTTGATTATTTCTACCCAAAAGGTGGTACAGGAGAATTACCAAAAGCAATTAAACAAAAAGTTATTGAATGGGGAGGAGTGATCCAAACAGAAACAGAAATATCCGAGATCATTTCTTCTGAATATAAAATAAAAGATATTAATGGTACTACTTATTCATATGATTATCTCATTTGGTGCGCGGATTTAAAAACACTTTATCAAAGACTAAAAACAGACAATTTAGAGGAAAAAATTTCTCGCAAAATTACTATTCAAAAAGAAAAGATATTTTCAAATCGAGGTGGGGATTCAATTTTTGCCTTGTTCATAGGGGTAGATGAACCTCTGGAAAAATTCAAATCTATTTCTAAAGGTCATTTCTTTTATACTCCCTCGAAAAAAGGTTTAGGAGAAATGCATCGTTCGGAACTATATTCTTTAATTGAGAATTTTGAAGATAAACCAAGAGAAGAGATTTTACAGTGGTTAGATAAATTTTGTCAATTAAATACCTATGAGATATCAATTCCTGCACTTAGAGATCCCTCGTTAGCTCCGCAAGGAAAAACCGGTCTAATTGTTAGTATGCTCTTTGAATATGAATTGATAAAAAAAGTTCAAGAAGCTTCTTGGTATGAAGAATTTAAAATTGAAGTCGAAAATCGCATTTTAGAGATTCTGTCAAAAACTATTTATCTAGGACTCAAGGAAAAGATTCTTTTCCGTTTTTCATCAACACCTCTAAGCATTTTAAATAGAGTAGGAAGCTCTGAAGGGGCGATTACGGGCTGGTCATTTGAAGCGCCTGTCCCCGTAGTAAATAACCTTCTAAAAATATCTGCTTCTGTTGTAACGCCAATTCCAAAAGTATTGCAGGGAGGTCAATGGGTTTATAGTCCTGCTGGAATACCCATTTCAATTCTTACCGGCCTACTTGCAGCTCAAAAAATCATAAAAAATAAAATATAATTCAAATTCAACAAGAAAAATAATAAAATTTCTCGAGTTAATAAAAGAGATAATACACGGAAAATCCTAATGTTGAGATCAGCATTACTAATAATAAATCTCGGCCGTTTGGCCATTCATATCGCTTCCTGAGACGAACATCTAATAAATATGAGCTAGGATATACAATCAAAATCCCTATTGCAAATACTACCAGATCTCGAGGTGGAACATAGTTCCATATGCCCGTAATATAAATATAAAATCCCACAATAAGTATGGGAGGATGCATTGTAATTCTTTCAACTAATAACCATCTCTTATTCTTTTTCCAATAGTCTCTCCCTTTAAAATGGCGATAAAAATTGATATCCCACATTGATGTAAAAATCATTGCAGGAAGACATACTGCTAATATTACATTAAAAACAGGATTTTGTAAATTGAAGATAATACTCAGACAGAAGAAATAATTTACTAATCTACTAACATAAAACCTTCTAAATTGAAGTTCATCCTTTAATTTGAACGTTGAGAGCCAAATTCTGAAGATAAAAAAGACTATCCCAATAGATGGTAGTATTAGATTATTTGACATTTAAGTAGATTTAGATTTTTTTTATTTTAAAATATTGTGTTTATTGGATATAATGAATTAATCTCGACCTTTATATGGTTTTGAAATCTATAAAAAATTAAGTATCAAATAGAAATAAAAAAAGATTTTATTATATATATTAAGATTATTAACTTCTATAAAGATATGAGTGAAAATATTGAATTAAGTCTCTTAAAACGAGACCTTAAGAGCTGTACGGTCCACATCAAAAAAACTAAGGCTCTAAAAAATTCACTGATTGTAAACCTTGCATATATAATATTCACGGTATTGTGTTTCTTTTTTGTGCCATTAATAATCCCGATTGAGAACACCATTATTGCTAATGATTTTAAGATATTTTATCAATCTGCTCAAGCAATCATTGCAAATCCAGAACAATTGTATTCTTTACCGGTTTATAATATGCCATTTCGATACTTACCTCTCTTTTCTTTGCTTTTTGTACCATATACAATATTACCTTTCGAACTTGGATTTGTAATTCATACTATTTTGTTAGGTTTAGTTCAAACAGTTTCATTTTATTTGATATATTTAATTTCAACACGATTTTATAATATAAAATATAATAATAAAGAGAAAAGCGATTTGTTATTTGTATGCTTGATGGCACCCTTACAAGTACCCCTAATACTTATGGGGCAAATCTCACATATTTTCATCTTGTTGATGTTAATCGTTATTTTTCTTATTGAAAATATTAGAAGAGAGAAATATAAGATTAAATATCAACATTTTTTAATTGGGGTAATATTAGGTTTGTGTATTTCTTTAAAACCTTTTTCAATTTTAATAATCCCTCTGTTAACAAAATTGGTTATATATTTTGAAGATAAAAAAATAAAAATAAGATTCAAAATTTTAATCAGACTGTTATCCGGTTTAATCCTTTCTCATTTGATAAATATTGCATACTTTTTTGTTTATCCTGGTTTGTTCTCTGAATTTTTAAATATTAATTCGACAGCTCAATTATTAAATTATCCTAGTAGCAGTATAACTAGGTTAATTTCGTTTATCTTCAATTCATTTTCCATTGAACCAAATGTCATGTTAATTCTCACAATTTTATTATATAGTTTATTATTTTCAATTTTTTTAATTACCCCTCCGAATAAAACCAATTATCCTGCATTTATAAGTATGGTCATCCTTATCATAATGATAAATTTTACAGATTCTTGGTTTTTGAACTTTTTAATTTTATTCATGTTACTTTTTCCTGGACTGTTTCAATTTGAGGATGAGGTAAGTTTCATCCAATCGGAATCCCTAAAAAGAAGGCTCAAGATCTCTAATTTTATCACATACAAGATTATTTATTATGGTATTGTATATTTTGCAGTTGGAGTAGTATTAGGTTTTACAGTTTTTCCTACTGATCCAATTTTACCATTTTTTCTAATAATCTTATATATCAATTTCTTATGGCGTTTATTTCGTAATCATTATCAATCATATTCCAAATTTAAAGATACTATATTATAATTTCAAATAAAATCATTAACACGCAATTTATATAAAAATTAGAGCTAAAAATTTGTGATGAAGATTTCCATTGGGATGCATAATAATATATTATGGAAACATTAATCTTAAAGGTAAACTAGAATACTATTAAGAGTAAAACAGATAAAATAGAAGATATTAAAAAATCAAAATAATGAAACTGATAAATTATACCACTGAAGAAATAGATGGAAGTATGTTCATCTTGAAAAAAAATTGTGAAGTGTGCGGAAAACCTTTAAAACAGTATCAGAGTCAGAGTTACGAAAAACATTATAAATTTGTCTTTATAAATATCGCTCAAGAACCCGCAAAGCACTTTTTTTGTTCTAAAAAATGTAAAAATGAATGGATATTTAACCCAAGTTAAATAACTTGATGATCTATGATTTAGAGAGAAATTATAAATTTACCTTGCCAATTACTCTAAAACGAAGGGAATTATAAAATTCATCATAGTCATAGATTCTCCTACCATCTACAAGGTTTGGTATCTTCATGTGCGCTATAAAGTCAACTGGTTTTAATTTTCTAAATTCATCCCATTCTGTTATTAGTAAAGCACATTCAGACCCTTTTAGAGCTTCTGGAATAGATTTTGCATATTTTATTTTATCCCCCAATTCTTCTTTTGCCGTTTCATTAGCTTTAGGATCATATCCAACAATATCAGTTACACCCCTTCCGATTAGTTCCTTAACAACTCTGATACTAGCGGCTTCTCTCATATCGTCTGTACCGGGTTTGAAAGCGAGACCTAATAAGGTTACTTTCTTTCCTGCTAATTTTCCAGCTAACTCTTCAGCAATATCCACGATGTGGATTGCTTGATCGTCATTAATAGCTAATACTGCTTCCAATAATCTTGAAGTATATCCTTTTGATTTAGACCATGCCTTTATTGCGTTCACATCTTTATGAAAGCAAGAACCTCCAAAACCAACTCCTGAATTCAGAAATCTAGGATTCAATCTATAATCGAGCCCTACTCCTTTCATAACTTGAGCTATATCTACATTAGGCACTAACTCAGCAAAATTCGCGAATTCATTAGCGTAACTGATTTTAGTAGATAATAAGCAATTATTACCATATTTTACTAATTCGGCACTTTCTAGATTCATCCTTAAGATGGGACAATTTTGTAGGTGGTCACCGTAAAAATAATCGTAAAACTCTTGGAGTATGTCGCCGCTCCTTTTGTCAAATCCTCCAATAACTATTCTATCTGGATGAAGCGTGTCTGAAACAGACGATCCTTCTGCTAAAAACTCAGGTTGCATGCATAAACCAAAATCCTTTCCCGGTACTTTTCCCGAAACCTCAGTTATTAATTTTCCTACGAGATTTCTTGTGGTTCCCGGAACTACAGTTGACCTGACGACGACTAGGTGATAAGAATCTTTTTGTTTGAGAGCTTCGCCAATTTCTCTAGCTGTACTTTCAATATAACTCAAATCTATGCTCTTATCAGATCGCATGGGTGTTCCTTGTGTAATCATTGAAATATCCGTTTCAAGAACAGATTTCACGGGATCAAGGAGACATTGTAATAACTCAGGCTTCGTGGCCTTTATATCATCCATCATTTCCTGTAAATTTGCTTCATAGAAGGGAGCTTTTCCTTCGTTAATCATTTTGGCTTTTTTCTCGTTATGAGTAGAAGCTAACACCTTAATGTCTTTATCCGCAAAACATGCTGCAGAGCAAAGCCCAATAAATCCAGTCCCAAGGATTGATACAGTATATTTATGCATAGTTATTATTTTTCTTATTTTTTAATAATAACTGTAAGGTTGGATTTAAGTTTAAGTTTTATAATTCTATTAAATCAAAAAATGTTGGAATATAGCTGATAATAGGCTTAAATTTCTCTATAACCTAAATCTACCATCATTCCAAAAACAACACTTAAGCTTAATTTTCGTACTATCTCATTATCTGCATAACCTTCGGATACATCTGTTTTTGATTCCATCCAAGGAAATATGTTGTCAAAAACATATCTCGTTTCAGGTATTTGATTGTAGTAATTGATAATCATTTCTCTGAACTCTTTCATAAGAATTGTATGCTCTTCCATTATTTCCCTAACATTTTCCATTCCCAGAACAACCCCCGCATGACTAAAACCAGCACTAAGGGGTGATAATTCTTTTAAGATTTCTACCGATTTCATATATTCATTATAATTAAAATTTGGAGCGGAACAACTTGGTAAGGTGACCATTTTATCTTTATGATGTTTTAATCCCATAGCACATCCAAAATAAATAAAATCTAATTGATCATCTATGAAAAACATTGGACAAGCATGATCAGGAGCATGTCCAGGAGTTTCAATAATGCTTAAATGAACAATATTATCAATAGATCGAAAACTTTCTATAATATTTTTATTAGAAATTGATTCATAATATTCTGATGAATTTAGAATTTTAAAAGCATTATCATCTATTTTTCTTATTTCACCTATTAATCCTCCAAATGTTTTTTTAGCATGAAAAAAATGAGGTTCACATTTAAAATTATCAATTCTTTCTTTGAATTTTAAAGAACATAATATTCTGACATCTGGATTTTCTTCTTTTATTTTACTATACAATTTCCATAGCCCACCAATGTGATCGAAGTGATGATGTGTGGGTATTATATATCTAACAGATGACAATGAAATATTATTCTTTTTCATATATCTTAGCAGTCGGTTTATTTCAAAAGATGTACCACAATCTAGGATTATTGTATCTTCATCGAATTCTGCTATGAAGCAAGAAAAAACTCTAACTCGATTGAACTGTTTAATATCAACTAAATGTAAATAATTATTTAGTTTACCTGATTCAAATTCGTAAGTTCTGCCCTTTAAGATACTCATAGTAATTAATAGTCATAATTACATATTTAAATATAATTTAGGTACATCCATACTTAACCAATATTATTTTTTTTGCTATAATGTTAATTCTATAGATAATATATTTTGGGTTTACTTTTAGAATCTCGTTAAATATCTGAGCATACTCCTCAATCAATCTTACGATTTCATAAGCTTTAAATGAATTACATTCATACGCGCAGAGATGAAACAACTGAGAAAGGGTGGTCTGCTCAAAAACTTGCTTAACGGAATTAAAACCTAATCTTGGATCTGGTTTAAACTTCTCTGAATTGCTTTGTAATTTATCAATGGCAATTTTAAAAAAGACAGCAATTTAAACGATAAAAAAGATAAAATTATTGAGATCCAAGAATTTAGGATTACCAATAAAAAGATCGACGCTCAAAATAAGAATAAAGGAAATCTTATACCAAATGAAATAAAACAGAGATTAGGAATTAAACATATACTGAAATTAGACGATTCTTTTGCATTTGATGGGCAAAAATGTCTTTCATTCTGTGATGGTTATTGTTGTTCCAACCAGGAGATCCCATTATCGACATATGATATTTTCAAGATCGTAACGTCCTCAATTGGCATGAAATTGGATTTAACTGATACAGCAAAACTCTTTAGGAATGATCCACCTTTAGCTGTAATCTATTTAGGAGATCAATCAGGAATGCCACAAGCAAGTTTGGATTTTAGAAAAAATGGTCGTTATCGAAAAATTTGCCCATTTGCCCAGATTATTTCAACAAAAAAATACCGTTTTAAATTGGAATGTGGAATTCATAAAATTAAGCCATTGGCGTGCAGAATTAGCCCCCTTGGCAGATTAAAGAGCCCTGATTCTAATAAAAATTACTTCTTTATACAAAAACCAGTACAGGATTGCTGCTGTGTGAACTCAAATAAAAGAATTAGAATTAAAGATTATATCAAAGATAATGGATTAAAAGAATATTTTATCAACAGAGACAAAGCGAGTGAATCATATACATTATTATTTGATACACCCCCCCAATTTAAATACATCGCTGGTTTTTTGATGTTTAATTTTGATGAGATATATCTGAGTCAAGGGTTCAACCCTAATGAAGTGCGTCCTGATGATTTTGATATTTTAATTCAGGAAATTAAAAAATTAATATTAGAATTTAAAAATTATGTCAGATGAAAGAAAAAAAGAGTTAAACTGTAAGAATAGGAATAGTATCCTTAGATCTTCGGTTGATTCTCCAGAATTGAACTGCCAGAACGATTTATCAGAGCCAGAATCAAGCAAAATAACGCCTAAAACGAATGAAATTGAATTAAATCTATCTAAAAAAGATGAAAATTCAAAATGTCCTACTTATTCCTTTTTTGAGGGAGTTCGCAAAGAGCTTGAAGATATTCTTTGTATAAATTTGCCGTATACTACTTTTTCAGAGGATTATTTAGGAAAACGTTCTTCTTACATATCTCACCTATATTATCGACTTAAAAATGAAAAAATATTCTTTCTTAACAGAAATGAATTAGAAGAAATTAAAGAATTTTTATCTAATTCTTTAATGAGTAAAAATTTTGAATTTTCTCCTCAGTTAGACTTACTATTTGAGCGATACATGAGTTTTATCGTAGATGAAAGTGTTTCAATTGACTTTGTTTCACTTTACTTTGAAGAGAATATAGAAGTTTTCGATAGCAAACAAATTCTTGAATTAGCTGAAAAGTATAATGCCAAATTTGAAAACTTATGTATTAATAAAGCAAAGGAGTTAAAAAATCTGATAAATAATGAATACGGAAGAATTAAAGGACTTGAATATGTTCCATTAAGATCGATATTTAGTTTTGATTTAGGTACACGGATAAGGAAGGTGCTTAACCGAGAGAATGTATTACTTTCTAAAAACACATTAATTAAAATTAAAAAGGAGATCAGTCGGCATAAAAATACTTGTGGGACACTAATGGATAATGATTATAATAAGGATTACTATATGATTTTTAATTTTCTTGATAAACATATTGAGTTTTCAGAATATATTGAATCCAAAAAAACAGGTAGATTTAAGATTTCTGATTTAAAGTTTGCCAATAGTTCAAATGAACTAGAATTACGATCTTGGCTTTTTGAAAATTTAAGGTACATGTTTCCGTTAAAATTAGAAATTCCCCTTGATAATAATTTATTATCCTGGTTTTTATTTAAAGATGATCCGGATTACAATGAACAATCAATTGTTAATTTTAAACTAACTGCGTCAGAATTACGCAAACGATTGGAATTGAGGGAGTTATTAGCAATAGATTATCGAATTTCAAAATTAACTGTTGATCATTTTAGATTCAAAAAAGTACATATTAGTGATTCCGAGCTTAAATTTTTGAAATTAAGAGTTTCGTATCTGATTTATTATTATGTGTTTTTTATGGAACACGAAAAACCTTATGTATCTGATTGTACGTCTTCTGGAATTAAAATCGGAGAAGAGTATTGGACTCCAGAATATTTTGTTATAAGATCTGTCTTTTTTTCTGTAGCTGAGGCAAATCAAGGCGTTATTAAGGATTTTAAAACAATTGGAAGGGAGTCAGGTGTAAAGAAAATACAACGATATCTTCGTGAAGGTTATGGATTTGGTGATAGTTATTTAAATCTTTTAGAATATGTTCAGGATTTGTATAATAATTCAAGTAATACAAATACAGAAATTTTTGACGATTCTTTGATGTTTTTAGAACAATATGACGAAATCTACTATAAGAGGATTAAAAATCGAAACAGTTCTTTGGAGTCATATGATTCTCATTTTGAAAGAAATGTTCATATTTTTTTGGAAAATGAAATAAATCCTTTATTTATTCATAAAGTTGCATTAATTGAAGCGATTGGTAAAAGAAAAATTTCTTATGAAGATGAGTTTGGCAATGCTATTGTTAAAAAAATTCACCCCATTTATCATTATGATTTTTATTTAGAATTAGATGACAATCTCCGACAATTGTATAATTTAAACAACAAATGGAAAGGTATAGCAGTAGAGGCTCAAGGATCTTATTGGCATGGTGACGACTTTTCAGATAATATTAAATCAGATGATGTTAAAAAACAAATTTCTAGGTTAGAGAGGATAATCCTAATCGAAATATGGGATAATGTAGATAAAGATTTATGGTTTACAGAGTTTTATAATCAATTAAAAAGTTATTCAGAATCTTAAGTAAAATATTATAATTTGAGGTTTTTTTATTTTAATTAGAATTTGTTTATAGAAGTATAAGGTATATTTCCCCCAATCTCTCTCGCAGTACTCTCGATATAACTCAAATCAATGGATTTATCATCCCTCATCGGAGTACCTTGAGTGATCATGGAAATTTCTGTTTCTAACACAGCTTTCACGGGATCAGTAAGACAACGCAAAAGTTCTGGGGTATTTTTTTTAACATCATCCATTATTTCTTGTAAACCAGCTTCAAAAAAAGGAGCTTTTCCCTCATTTATCATTTTCGATTTTTTCTCATTGTGGGTGGAAGCAAGAACCTTTATATTCTTGTTTGAAAAACAAGCTGCTGAACAAAGACCAATGAAACCAGTCCCTAAAATTGATACACTGTATTTATACATTTTAAATCTCCTATCTTTTTGATAACGAAAAGAATATCCAAGAAAATTAAAGTTAATCTTTCAATTTAATTTCTTGTATGAATATCTAACCAAAAAAAAAATATTGCGAAAAGCCCAAAAATATAAAATTTATATATTTAAAAATAAATATTACCTATTATAATATCTCTCTTAAGAGATCGATAAAAAAGGGTTTTTTCTGATAAAATCATGGAGCATAAATTAACAATTAAGGAAATAAATCGATATAAGAAAAAATATATCGGAAAATTAGCAATAGCGGCTAAACGTGCGAAAGACAGTGGTGATAAACCTTTTATATTTCACTTTCTTACCACGTTAAGATGCAATTGTGATTGTGAATCGTGTCTTTGGAAAGATAATACAGCGAAAGGGGAATTATCACTTGAGGAAATTAAACGAATCTATTTAGAAGCAAAAGATGCTGGGTTTATAATGACTGTTCTTTGGGGTGGGGAACCTACACTCCGTAAAGACCTTAACGATATTATTAAGTTTATAAGGAACAAAGCAGAATTTGCTTTTATTGGAATGGTCACAAATGGATATTTAATTCCAAAACAAATCCATGAATATGGAAATGATCTTAACTTGATATTGATGTCTCTTGATTCTCCAATAAAGGAGGAACACGATAGGATCCGGGGTTTAAATGGGCTTTATGATAAAATAATGGAATCTGTAAAGATCATCAAGAATGAATTCCCCCTCATTTCATTACAGTTCAGTTTTTCTATTAGTAAATATAATATTCATCGCATCGATGAAATGATTGCTTTAGGAGATAAAAATGAAGTTCCGGTTGCATTCAATGTGATAAATACATTACGTCACTATTCACATGGAGATGTTGATGAAAAAGGAGTGCTATCAGCTACAGATGAGGAAATAAGTTCTGTTTTCAATAAAATTTTAGAAGCAAAGAGAAATGGATCAAAAATTTTAAACTCAGAAATGTACCTAAAGCATTTTATCGGAGGGAAAAAACCATATCAATGTCACGCACGAAAAGTTTTCATGTATGTTAACCATAATGGTGATATTGAAAATTGCTTAGCATTAGATAAACCAATTGCAAATTTGCGAGATATTTCAGTAAAGGATGCCTTAGAATTGCCACTTTTTAAAAAATTTATACGGGATACTGAAAAATGTAGTAGTTGTAATTCTCCTACGATGATTGATACTAGCTATTTTTGGGAAGATTTGAGTTTATTAACTAAATCTGGTGGAATTTCACTTGGTTAAATTCTAAAATCTCATTCTTCAATATTAAAAATACCCTTAATTTTTAATTTTTAATAATCTATTAAGATCTATGATTAAGTTTATAACAATATGAAACTTGTATAAAACTTATGGAAGTTCCCAAAGAACTTGTTGGAATAATGGGAATGATATGGGCGTTTAATTAAGATGCCCTTGTCTAATTAAAATTAAGGTAAAAATAAGATGAAGGATATAAGAAAAAAATTGGAAATCCCTAAGGAGGCCTTAAAATCTGTTAATGATTTTTTACTTGATGAAACCAATCCTCTGATTAATGACTTATTTACAGTGATAGATAAATATGGTGGAATCAACGAGATAAAGAAAAAGGCAGAAGAAGCAAGCAAACTCGATAATTTGATTGAAAAAGTAAAAGCCAAAAATCCTGATTACGTGAAAGATATCGAATGGCTAATAAATGCGAGAGATAATCATTCTTTTATTAGTGTTTCTGATTACAGGAAAAAAGTTTTAGGAAATAAAGCATCAGAAATGAAATTCAACGAAGATTTTGCAGTAACGCTTGAATTAAGTGCTTGTCAATATTTCCCTTTTTTAATTGATATCGTTAAAGATGCTGTCGAAAATCAAAAATTGGTTCCTGGCCGAATTATCAGAGTAAGAAATATGAAAGAACAAGAGGAAGACGGAGATTTACCTGCCATGGCTGCTGCGATGCAAATTATTGGTGCAACCTGGGTAGAAACACTCGATACTAAGGGCACTGCTCCTGGCCCAGATGGGATGCCTATAAATGTCCATTTAGGTGGACCAGATACAATCACTGGTTATTTTGGAGGTGTTGGACAACCAAATGATTTTGCAATTAAATGGATTGATGAGTTCCTGTATTATTATACAAACTATGGGATTAAACAAGTTCTCAATGTCAACCCTGGAACCGTGCTTTTAGGTTATTTTATTCATAAACTTGGAATTAACAATGAATTTAAAATTAGCGTTTATATGGGTAACGATAATCCGTATTCTTGCTTATGGACTTTACTAACAGCAAAATTGTTTGCTCGAGAAGATGGGACGAGTCCGTTGATTGGTTTTAATTTATCAAATTCTGTAAATAATAAAACAATAGAAATGGCTGCATATATTCGAAAATCATTTGGATTTGAAGATGTTGTTAGATTAGAGCATCATATAACTGAAACTTGGAAGAGTATAGTAAGACAACCCTATGATCGAAGGGAGGAGTTATTAGAATTGGCAAAGAAAGTTAAGAATATAAGCGCAAAACACGAAGGGGCAAATGTAGAGATTGATGAAAAACGAGAACATCCTACTGATATACTTGAGTACTTTTTGCCTATAGAAGAAGTAAAAAAAGCAGGATTATGGGATTATTTTCGAATTAACCATTTAGATCGGAATGATGCAGTTAATTCGACAGCAGAAGCACTTACTAAGAATGGGCTAACATTTATCGCAGCAAGAAATTTACATCACTATAAATAAGGTTAGGAGTGAAAAATAAAATGGGAAAATTTGATTATAGACCAAAAGGAGTAATGCCAGCAATGGTAACTCCCTTTAATAAAGACGAGTCAATAAACGAAGAACAATTACGAAATTTAGTCAATTACTTCATTGACCAAGGGGTTACGGGATTAGTACCATGTGGAACTACGGGAGAATTTGTTAACATGACTTTTGAAGAGCGTTTGAAGGTTATTGAAATAGTAGTTGATGAAACTAATGGAAGAGTGCCTGTAATTGCAGGTACAGGAGAAACTGGAACAAGAATGGTGATTGACGCGAGTAAAGCCGCAACTGATTTAGGAGCCGATGCAGTTATTATTGTTACGCCATATTACCTCAAACCAAAAGCCAAGGGGTTATACGATCATTATTTCACCATAGCCGAAAAAACAGACATTCCAATTGTACTTTATAACATTCCCGTGTGTACTGGAGTCGAGTTACCTTGGACCGTGGTAGAAGATTTGGTTGATATTGAAAATTTTGTGGCAATTAAAGATTCAAGTGGAGATTATAAGTATCACTCAGCACTCTTAGAAAAAGTTAGTGATAAAATCTCCGTTTTGATTGGATGGGATGAGCTAGTGCTTGGAGCACTAGCAGGTGGATCCGCAGGATGCATCTTGGGGTCAGCTAATGTTATTCCTAAAATATGGTTAGAATTGTATGATTTAGTTCAAAATAATCGCTTAACAGAAGCTCAAACACTGCAAAAAAAGGTACAAAAAATAGCAAGAATGCTAATAAATTCGGGTGCATTAGGTGCTAAGGAATGTCTTAATCTCATGGGAATACCCGTAGGCATAACGCGTCAACCAATAATTTTGGGAGATTCCCTTTCATATGAGTTAAGAGATGAATTTCGTGTAGAATTAGAAAAATTAGGATTGATAGAAAAGAAAGAGCTCAAGTTTGAGATTGGAGAAAAAGAACTCAGCAGCCGCTTCTACTCTGTTGGTGTTACACCCCAGAAAATTGTTGATTTTGATTTAAAAGTAGGAGAATCATTGGTGGGAGATCGAGTCGAGTTAGCACATGTAGATTTATTAATAGGTAAGAAAGATGGACCTGTAGGAGAGGGATATGCACGAGCATTAACTCATCCTGCTAAAGGAAAAGAAGGATTACAAGTAATTCTCGAACCAAACATGCAAGTAAAACCCGCAACAGTAATGATCCCAACAGTAAAAGTTACTTCTCTTCGGCATGCAAGTTTAACATATGGCCCCGCGCAAGCTGCAGTAGCTAAAGCAGTTGTTCAATGTGTTGAAGATGGGATATTGCCAAAAGCTGCATCTGAAGATATTGTAATAATAGCAAATGTTTTTGTCCATCCTAGTGCAAGTAGTCGGAAAAGAGTTTTTATTAACAATTATAAAGCTACAAGGAATGCCATTCGAAAAGCAATGGAGGGTCTTCCTACGGTTGAAGATGGAATCGCAAACGCGGAAAATGCTCGTCATCCATTCAGAAATGATCCTTAATATTAATAAATTATTAATTTATTTTCTTTTATTTTTTAAAATTATAGATTTCTGAAATTTGTTATTCGCATTTCTTAGATTATTAAATCTACTCAATAGAGATGGAATCAATTGAGAAAAATAAAGCAACCTAATCCTTTTATGGAAGTATTAAGATAGTAACTTAATGAATAATAATAATCTGAGGATGAATGGATGAAAGCTTTCATGGATGATAACTTTCTATTACACACAAAAACAGCTCAATATCTTTATCATGAACATGCGAAAATAATGCCTATCTATGATTTTCATAGCCATTTACCCGTTGAAGATATCGCAAATAATATTAATTTTGATAATATTGGACAAGTTTGGCTTGCTGGAGATCATTATAAATGGAGATTAATGCGTGCAAATGGAATAACTGAACATTTCTGCACCGGTAATGCGACAGACTATGAAAAATTTCAAAAGTGGGCAGAAACTGTACCTAAAACCATCCGAAATCCGCTTTACCATTGGATTCATTTAGAACTTCGAAGATATTTTAATATTGAGGATTTACTAAATCCAACAACTTGTAAGAAGATTTATGATCACTGTTCTAATTTATTGAAGACTCCTGAATATTCATTACAAAATCTCTTGGTTAGGATGAATGTAAAATTGATCTGTACAACTAATGACCCAATTGATTCTCTGGAATCTCATAAGAAAATTACGGATGATGGGTTTAAAGTTAAGATATTTCCAACTTTTAGACCCGATAGAGCTGTGAATGTTGAAGATAATCCAAGATTTATAAAATATATTGATAAATTAGGGGAAATATCTAATACTTCGATAGAAAGTTATTCAAGTTTAATAGATGCATTAGAGATTCGTCATAAACACTTCCATGATTATGGCTGTCGAATTGCTGATCATGGGGTTGATATATTACATGCAAAAAACTACTCAGAACAAGATATTGAAAAGATTATTCAAAAAATTCTTTCAAATAAGGGGTTATCTGATATAGAAATATCAAAATTCAAATCCGCTCTTCTTTATGAGTTTGGAAGACTAAATCATAAAAGAGGTTGGGTTCAACAATTCCATATTGGAGCTCTTCGAAATGTAAATACTCGGTTATATAATAAATTAGGTTCTGATATTGGATGTGATACGATCGGAGATTTTAATATAAGTAAGGAAATGGCAAAATTTTTAGATCATCTTGATCAATCAAATGAATTAACTAAAACTGTTATATATAATCTAAATCCAAGAGATAATGAAATGTTCGCATCAATGATTGGAAACTTTCAAGATGGAACATATCCCGGAAAAATTCAACTTGGTCCAAGTTGGTGGTTTTTAGATCAGATTGAAGGGATTACAAAGCAGATTAATTCACTTTCAAATCTTGGATTATTATCTCATTTTATTGGAATGACTACAGATTCAAGGAATTTTCTTTCATTTCCAAGACATGAGTATTTTCGAAGGATTTTATGCAATATAATTGGAAATGATGTTGAGAAGGGAGAAATACCTGCTGATATGAATTTATTAGGGGAAATGATTGAAAATATTTGTTATAATAACGCTGCGAATTATTTTAAAATGTAAATAAAAAAATATTATAAAAAAGTCTAATCAAAATTTTATCTTTTCTTTCTACTTGATTTAATTTTAGCGCTATCTACTTTTTTAAAAACCAGGATGATCCCAAAAATAATTAAGATTGTTCCAACAAGTAGCCAAGTCACAAGTAAGGGCTGACTTGCATCATAGTTCAGCACAAAGATAAAGAATATCGAATTTAGAATACCAATACCTATAGAAATAGAGCCTAAAATTTTATTCAATTTTTTTCGTAGTTTGATAGTAACATATTTATCTATTACTAACCATCCAATTCCATATATTATAATAAAAACTCCTACCAAGAACAAAGGAATAAGAACCATTCCTCGAATATCACTAAAAGGTTGTAATCGGGGATCAAATAAAGCATAAATAGGAGTGAATGTTGGAACTAGCCCATCAAGAATTAAGATCAAACCTTTAATTATGTTATTTAAATGATCTTGGTATATCAAAAAAATGGCGGAAATTAAAGTAGAAGTGCTAAAGATTAATAGCGGAATCGTAAATAGTAAATAAATTCCATTTGATGGCACCCAATTAATGGTTAAGGCCCAAATTGTCATGAATGAAATGATTAAAAATATAAATCCTATAATAAACAGAAAATACCCTAAATTTCTTTTTTCCAAATTTCATCCCTTATTATTTGTATTTATGTGTAAATAGAATGTGATTTATTAAATTTATTTTTAGGGATTTTATAATTTATTAATTTAAAAGATACGGATTGAATCTAGCGTAAATAAACTCAAAAATAAGATGATAAATAATAATCTGAAGATTCAAATTGTCAACTTCATCTATGACTTATGAATAAAAAAAAATTAAAATAGCTAGAGGAAATAATAATGCCCGATAAAATTGAATTAAAAATTGGAGATAATGCACCGGAATTTTGCCTTCTTGATAAAGACAATAAAGAAGTTTGCTTAACAAATTTTAAAGGAAAATATACCGTCGTATACTTTTACCCTGCAGATAACACCCCTGGTTGTACCACTGAAGCAATAGGGTTTACGGATATTTTACCCGAGTTCCAAAAACTTGATGCAACTGTTGTTGGAGTAAGCCCAGATAGTCCGGAATCCCACGCAAAGTTTATTGAAAAGAAGAATTTGAAGGTAACTCTTTTAAGCGACGAGAATAAGGATATATTAATGAAGTACGGCGTGTGGGGACCTAAAAAGTTCCAAGGCAAAACCTATGTTGGCGTAATTCGAAGCACATTTTTAGTTGATCCTCAAGGCAAAATTGCCTTTATTTGGCCAAAGGTAAGCGTCAATGGTCATGCCGAAGAAGTGAAAAATAAATTAGCCCAATTGACTACTTAGGCTTAGTATCAAAATATTGAAAAAATAGATAAAATGAGAAAGTTAGTTTAGACTAGCATCTACATTTTTATAAGTATTTTTCCTTAATCGTCTAAAAATTAAGTATACAGATGTTAATCCAATAATTGAAATGATGAGATATCCTTCGTATCCAGAAATAGCCGGATACTCCGTGTTTCCTTCGTGGATTTCAACAATAACTTCAATACAATTTGACAGTCTGCTACCATATTCATTATAAGCAACAATAGTATAGTAATATGTACCATTTATTAATCCCGATATAGAATATAGTGATGTGGTACTTTGATTAACCAGTAATGTTAAGCTTTGATTTATCTCAGTAATGTAATCATGAGATACATATACAGAATAATTATCTGCTCCTTCAGAAGATGTCCAAATCAAGTTAAAAATACCATCTGCATCTGGATCGTCAGCATTGCTAGTTAATGTGAAATCTTCTGGTATTAATAATTGTTCTATATTTGTTTGCATTGAAGTTAAACCCGCATTAACAGTTTTTTCACCACTGAGAATGTTATTAAATTCATTTGATATCACATTTGAGATTTGAGGATATTTAACTTGTCTAGGTCTTGAAAGAGTTTGATCTAACTGATCAGTCCAATTGCTAATCCACTCATATCCTGCTGGTGGATTGAAATACACCGATTTCAATGCAGGAAAGTTTGAAACTACTTTCAGTTCGGCTTCTTGGGCCTCTGTCATACCTAAAAATTTAGTTAGATTTATGGCAGCTGCTCTCTGGGTACTGTTTATAAAAGTGGGTATTCCTAATATTGTTCCCCCAACACAACTTGTCCTATAATTCGTGGCTCCTGCAAAATGAGGTAAGGGAGCAATCCCAAAGTCTATTCCATTATTAATCGAGATAGGATAAGCAAATGTCCACTGTCTCATAAAAATCGAATTATTTTGAATCCAGGTACTAATAGAAGAGCCCTCATCCATTAGTAATCCATTTCTTGGAATTATGTAAGGCGTGCCTTGAACTCCAGTGTATTGAGGTGGGATCAACGCTTGAAAGAAGGTCATGGCATTTTCTACTTCTGTATTACCCTCGATATCTATAGCGGGATCTGAAATTAAATTAGTCGCTCCAGCACTCCCACATATCTCGAAAAAGTTTATAGAACCACCTTCGTAGTCATCAAGTTGCCCAACATATCCTACGAGATTTGCATCGTCGATTGTTAACATACCGGTTTCGTTATTAAGTATGGAGTTTGCAGTCGCATTTAACCCTTCCCATGTGGCAAAATCTGATTCAGACCACATACCAACTCCAAAATTTTTATCCATTAAATCTTTTCGATACCACAAAATGCCAAGGTTCATGAAATATGGATACGTATAAATATGTCCATTGTAAGTACAGGCGTCGACCATACCAATGGTAAAATTTTCCATTTCTCCGGGCGTTAAATAACTATCAAGAGGAATAATCCATCCATTACTAGCAAATTGTGCGTTCCAAGTACTATCTAATCCAATTACATCATAATCAGTGCTTCTTGCTGCCATAGCAGTAGATAGGGTCGTAAGTTGAGCACTAGCATCAGTTCCAGATGAAATAACTATAACACTATTAATGCCGGCTCCTAATGGAGATGCTAGAAAATCATCTGTGACATTTAATACTCCAGGTAATTGTTGATCGGTAACAATGATTGTTAGATCCACCCCCGATGAGGATTTGGGTTCATAATGCTTTTTTTCTAAACAAAAACGATTATCGGAAATTATGGGGGTGATAAAAGCAAATGTCGGCAAAAGAAATAATATTTCAAGAAATATAGCTAATAAAATAACACAATTTTTGTTTTTCATTTTTCAACACTATTTAAGTAATAACATTAGAATTCTATTTTGACAAAAAGATAAAAAAAAGTCTTTGATAATTTATTAAAACATCTATCAATTTAAGAATTTCTCTTGAAACATTACGTCAATAGAATTAGAAAATGATTGCTTAACAATTAATTAAATATTAATGTTCATTATGAAGAAGTAAAAAGTTATTCCTCTGAATTAACTTCATAAATGGCATTTTCAATTTCTTATTTATTTTCTAAAATAATAAAATAAAATTTTATAATATTAAACTGACTCTAAAGAAATCTAATAGATCATAAGCAGTAAATTGATATAAATTGTTATATCTTATTAATCCTTGGACCAATTATTTGAACTTATAAAAATAATTTTCAAATTTTAACTTTAAAAATGGTGAAATAGAAATTGAATGTTAAAGAAGCAATAGAAAATAGACGCGCTTACCGCTCTCTAGAATCAATCGAGATTGATGACAAGTTAATTAATGACTTGGCTCATGTTGCTCAAATAGCTCCCTCATGTAGCAACAGCCAACCGTGGCGTTTTGTATTTGTCTATGATAAAGAAAAATTAGAAAAACTGTTTTCTATCTTAACTCCTGGCAACAAGTGGGTTGAAAAAGCCTCCATGATGATTGCTGTTTTTTCAACTCCTAAGGGCGATTGTGTAATAAAAGAAAGAAAGTATTACTTATTTGATACTGGAATGGCAGTTGCGTTTATAGTATTAAGAGCTATGGAATTGGGACTTATAGCGCACCCTATTGCCGGATTTGATGAAGAAAAAGCTAAAGAAATTTTAGGAATTCCTGAAGAGATGCAGTTAATTACTTTGATTAACATAGGAAAGCATTCAAGTGAAGTTAATCCCGTACTAAGTGAAAATATGAAATTAGGCGAAAAACAAAGACCACCTCGTAAACCGCTTTCAGAATTGATCTTTATAAATGAATATGGAAATAAATTTATCGAAATTCCTAAAGAATAATAAAAATAGAAAAAAGTTAAGCTTTCATTTTTTTAAGTACATACGCAAAATTTCTGCCAAGATTTTTAAATGTTCGAATTCCTTCATCATCATCTAGTACTTCCCCTGGATTCCTTCCAATTCCTACGTTCCAATATGTACTTCCAACTACAATCATTTCTTTGATTAAAAAGAAATAATTAATACTCGAAAAAACATGGTTAGAACCCGCTCTTCTAACCGCCACGACAGCTGCGCCAATTTTGTTTTTTAAATGTTTAGATGTCGCATAACCAGCGCGTTCTATCAACGCTTTCGTACTTGTAGTTAAATTTGAGAAATAAGTTGGAGACCCGATAATTATTCCATCAGCCTCGAGCATTTTTTCAATATACTCGTTCATTTTATCTCCTTTCAGAATACACCTTTGATCATCATTCTCAACACATTTGTAACATGCAGTACATCCTTGTAATTTATCCATGCCGATCCAAACATAATCACAATCAATTCCTTCAGATATTAATTCTTTCATTACCGTATTTAAGCAATGATATGTATTCCCTTGTTTTCGAGGACTCCCATTAAATAATACAACCTTCAATTTAATGAACCACAATACTTTTTATTTTAAATTAGAATTTCAAAATTATAATATATAGAATATTATGATTCTTATTTTTTATCTTTTGATTGCTATGTTCTAAGCTATTTTGTCTCATGAATTATAAGCATTATTTTGATATAATTTCAACATATCTATTATTTAGAGCGGTAAAAACAGATTAAATAATATGACAGAAATAAAATATAATAAGTTAATAAACCAGAAAAGTCCCTATTTGTTACAACACGCTAAAAATCCTGTAGATTGGTATCCTTGGGGAGAAGAGGCATTTAAAAAGGCAAAAGAAGAAGACAAACCGATATTTCTTTCAATTGGCTATTCTACATGCCACTGGTGTCATGTAATGGCTCATGAATCTTTTGAGGATTTAGAAGTAGCAAACCTGATGAACGATATCTTTGTTTCAATAAAAGTAGACAGAGAAGAGAGACCAGACATCGATAAAATTTACATGACGGTATGCCAGATAATGAATAATTCTGGTGGATGGCCACTCACGATTTTAATAACACATGATAAGAAACCCTTCTTTGCAGGCACCTACTTTCCTAAGGAAACTCGATTTGGTAGGATAGGATTAAAAGAGTTAATATTGAAAGTGAAAGATCTCTGGAATAATCAAAGAAAAGACTTAATAGATTCAAGTGAGAGAATTATTAATGCTCTTCAAGACATTACCCTTGAATCTCCCGGAAATAGCCTAAATGAAAAAGACATAGAAAAAGCGTACGTACAACTAAAAACCCGATTTGATAAGGAATACGGTGGATTTGGGTCTTCTCCTAAATTTCCAACGCCCCATAATTTACTCTTTTTACTTCGGATATATAAACGTGAGAATAATTCAGAAGCACTGAGAATGGTTGAAACAACACTCTCCGAAATGAGAAAAGGAGGTATTTATGATCATATAGGTTATGGGTTTCATAGATATTCAACAGACCGACAATGGTTAGTACCACACTTCGAAAAAATGCTGTATGATAATGCACTTCTAGCTTTTGCTTACATTGAGGCATTTCAAGCAACTAGAAAATCTCAATATAAGGAAACTGCAGAGGAAATTTTTAAATATGTCTTGAGAGATATGATATCCCCTGAAGGTGCTTTCTATTCTGCTGAAGATGCTGATAGTGAGGGTGAAGAAGGGAAATTTTACACGTGGCAAATGAAGGATTTAGATTCAATACTAAATCGTGAAGAAATGGTGCTATTTACTTCAATTTATAATATTAAAGAAACTGGAAATTATTTAGAAGAATCCACGAGAAAGCATACGGGAAAAAATATTACCCATCTCACAGAAAACCTGAACTCTTTAGCGGAGAAGAATAATTTATCAATAGAAGATTTTAAAAAAAAAATTGATAATGTTAGAATTAAAGTATTCCAATCACGAGAAAAGAGGATAAGACCACATTTAGATGATAAAATATTAACAGATTGGAATGGATTAATGATCGCAGCATTGGCGAAAGGAGGATATGTATTTAATGAAAAAAAATATATTGATATAGCTGAGAAAGCCATGAAATTCATTCTTGAAAATCTAAAGGATAAAAAAGGGTTTTTATTACACAGATTTCGAGAAAATTCAGCCGAGATTGAAGCGTATCTAGATGACTATTCTTTTTTAGTTTGGGCTTTATTGGAATTATATGAGAGCACTTTCAATACAAACTATCTTAAAGAAGCTATTAAAGTCATTAATATTCAAATCGATCAATTTTGGGATGATAATATTGGGGGGTTTTATTTTACAGCGAAGCAAGGCGAAGATCTAATAACTCGTCAAAAAGAAATTTACGACGGGGCTATTCCATCCGGAAATTCAGTCTCAATGCTCAATTTATTAAGACTTTCTCAAATAACTGGTGATCAAGAATATGAAAGAAAGGCAGATATTATTAGCCGTGTTTTTGCAGAGAGCGTAAGAAATAATCCTTCTGCACATACATTTTTAATGTTAGCAGTCGATTTTGCTATTGGTCCCACATATTCTTTAGTAATATCAGGGGATACTGGAAAGGAAGATACTTTAAAGTTACTTGAATCAATTAGAAAGCAATTTTTGCCTAATAAAACTTTAATATACAGGGCGACTGAACAAGAGAATCCCCCTATAGATGAAATTGTCGATTACATCATATTTTTTTATAAATATTTGGATAAAGCCACAGCTTATATATGCATTAATAAGACCTGTAAACCCCCAACTAATGAAATCGATAAAATGTTTGAATATTTAAATCCTCTAAGGAATTAAAAATTTTATCGTCTCTCTGTGACTATATCTATTAAGTCTAGTGGAATGTGGATAATATTGTTATATTTATCTTTTAATAAAAGTATATCATCACTGGTTATTGCCTCAAGGACCCCACCAAACTCACGTTCAATATTTCGAATGTAAATGTATATGTCCGTGTTTATTAGCTTTTCAATTATTGATTTTGGAAACATTAATAATACCTTTTTTTTTAAATTAATTAAGAATTAATCAATATTCTTATATATATTTGCTTAATGCATCATTTCCATCATTTTCGTCCAATAAAATGAAGACCTAAGCTATGATAAGCATGAGAGATAAAAATTCCTTAAATATTGAATTGTTAAAGCAAGTAAGAAATACAAAAGAAGCCAAGAAAATACAAGATAAGTATAGTAAAATTATTAAATCTTTTAAGTTAAATAGTAAGGATTTACCCTCTTGGGATTCAATTAACTATATTACCGCAATCGATATTTCATACTTTTATAGAGAAAATGTAGAACATGGGGTAGCTTGTGCTGTATTGTGGGATTTCAAGTTGAATAAGATTGCTCAATATTCATTATTGCATGGCAAAATGGAGATTCCCTACTCTCCGGGGTATTTGGGTTTTAGGGAAGTTCCCTTGATGATTAAAACAATGCAAAAGATCAAAATTAAACCAGATATAATTGTCTGTGATGGTCATGGGATTAATCATCCAAGAAGATTTGGGGAAGCAACCCATATTGGATATGCTCTAAACATCCCTTCTATTGGTATCGCTAAGAATCCTTTTATCGGAAAATCTAACTGGAAATCCTTAAAAAAGCGTAAAGGAGAAAAAGCACCAATACTAGATGATGGGAATCTGCTAGGATATGCAATTTGTCTTGCTGATAATCAAAAACCCGTCTTTATTAGTATCGGATATCGGATAGAGATAGAGCTAGCTCTCAAAATTGCGTTATATCTTAGTAAAGAACATAAACAACCGGATCCATTATATTTAGCAGATAGAATATCAAGAGATTATATAATAAGTTTGTAGAAAGAAATAATATATTAAAGACTTGGTATCTCTTAATTTTTATGAATAATTCTTTACTTGATCTTACTTAATACTAAAGCTTCCATTTCATCTAATGATTTAGCTGAATTCATCTCATCTGATGAAATTATTAGTGTTAGTTTTCCATTCTCA
>Ga0315536_1000049_pt1 | contig 49457 bp, 45 predicted proteins | sample SalMarSW160230MG_FD_203093 | JGI IMG/M metagenome (GOLD analysis project Ga0315536, IMG submission 203093) | Salt marsh sediment microbial communities from the Plum Island Ecosystem LTER, Massachusetts, United States - Salt Marsh Sediment SW1602-30 ...
GAAGCCAATGTTAAGGAGGAAGAACCAATCATCAAACCAATAATTGATCTCAGTGAGAGTGGTTTAAATTTGAATCCAGACGATTTTATGATTAAGCAAAGACCAAAAACTATTACTGTAGTGCCAAAAGATGCAAGAACTAAATTAAAAACATCTCCATTTGCTCAAGTAGAAAATCCATCAAAGAATTTTACTCCAAAACCAGTACCACCAATCAAGTTAGTTAAACCAGATTTAAAGTCCCCCCCCATTGGAACGCCTTCTGAACCGTCTTCTATAGAACCGGCTCCTAAAATTCCAGTTAAAAAGATTGATACCCCAATTCCTATTGATCCAGTTCAATTAACTACGCCAAAATCAAAAGTTATAACTCCACCAAAATCTCCACCATCTGTGAAAGAAGAAATTGCAGAGATTAAGGAACCACTCGATACTCCCTTAAAAGACGTACAAATAACAATACAACAAAAGTCAAACATAGAAAAATCTTTACTAGACCTAAAAATTAAGAAATCAAATATCTCAAAAATAGCCTTAGATTTCGATATGAAAGAACTAACCGGAGAAATCACTTCAGATGAGTTGGAAGAGAAAAAGAAAAAACTTGACCTCATTAGACAACAACTCAACGCTCAAATCAAGGAATTAGAAGATTTAGTGAAGTAGATTTATTATATTTCTATTTTTACCATTATAATTCTTTTTTATGAAAAAGAATAATATGATTGATAAAATATCTCCCATTATTTTTTTATTAGAATTGAGATAATAATTAATTTTAATAGCTAAAATTCATACTTTTTAAAAATAAAAGTGGAGAATCTAAACAATTGACCATTGTTATAATGAAATTTGGTGGTAGTTGTCTTGTCGATGAAAATGCATTTCATAGAATTTTGAAGATAACTGAGCTTTATGCAGACTCAAAGAAGATATATGTGGTGTCAGCTCTAAATGGGATAACGGATTTATTGTTCTCAACCGCTCAAAATATTTCGAATCTTGCCATCCTTGACAAAAACATGGCTATAATAGAAAAGAGACATTTTAATATTATCGAACAAATTTTCGAAGAAAATTCCGAATATTATAACAAATCAAGAGAATTCATTGATAAACGACTAAGTGATTTAGAGGATATTTTTGCTGATATACGAGAATTTGGCTTAGAACCATACTATCAAGATTATATATTGAGTTTTGGGGAGATTTTATCCACGAATATTTTACATCAATTTTTATTAAGTCATGAGTTTGACTCCGTGTACATTCCCGCGAACAAAATTATCATCACGAATGACGAATTTAATAACGCTTATCCAATTTATAGTTTAACAAACGTTCGAATTCAAAGGTTGCTCATTCCACTTCTCGAAAATCCCTTGAAAAATACAATAATTTGCGTCACGGGGTTTATCGGGCGGAATAAAATTGGGTATACAACGACTTTAGGAAGAGGTGGTTCAGATTACACGGCAACGATTCTTGCTCATTCCATTCACGATGTTGGATCTGATAAAGATATCAAAATTATTTTATGGAAGGATGTGGACGGATTGTTGACCATACATCCAAAATACGATCCAAAATCCTCTCTCATTCGAAACTTGGATTATAACGAAGCAATGCACATTGCTAATTTTGGCGCGAAAATTCTCCACCCTAAATGCTTGGAAGCAATTGAAAAGAAAAAAATACCCCTTGAGATACGAAATTTTCAAAAACCACTCGAAGAATTTAATTATACTCGAATTTCTGAAATGTCTGATAAAGGCCAGATTAAGGGGATCTCTTGTGAAGAGAATTCCTCATTAATAACTGTTTCTTCTGGAAGTTTGGTAGATGTTCCAGGGGTACTTGCAAAAATCTTTAAAGTAATGAGCAAGAACAACATAAGCGTATCTCTTGTTGCACAAAGTGCTTCAGAGGTTAGCACCGCTTTTATTGTGAAAAAAGAAGATTCCAAAAAAGCCCTGGATGCCTTAGAAAAAGCGGGATATTTCTCCGAATTTTTTAAAATTACCCACGAAATGGTCGCAATTCTAAATATCACCGGCACGAAAATATTAGAAAACAAGACTAAAGCATTGATTTTTACTGCTCTTGATGAAAAAAATATTCCCGTCATAGCGATGTCTCAAAGTACTAAAGAATTAAACCTATCATTAGTCATTCATAACGAAAACGTCAAAGATGCCATCCTTGTAGCCCATAAATACTTAAGTATAACTTAAGTATCATTAAGGGATCTGCGGGGTACGGTATAATGCCGCAAGGTGAGTTCTGAACCATCATGAACCACGGAATATAATGAACTAAAGGTTGAATTCTTTGATAATAGTATTTTGTTAAAAGGAAGGTTATTATTATTGAACAAATTACATAAAAAATAATTATTAACAACAAATTCAAGCAGAATCGTGCTTTTTCTTTCTTTCTATGTACAAAATCATTCATTCTTAATGGTTTTATGTAAGAAATCTGCTCTTTCTTTCAACACCGAAATCATATTAATACACTTTTTCTTGTTAAAATTGAAAGAACTCAACTTTAAAAAGCTATGATTATTATTTTTGGTAAAAGTAATCAAAGCTTCATAAGAAATGAATCGAATGAGTCGCTTCCAATGTAAATAGGGTAGTTTAATATATTTAATCTCAATCATATCAACATCTTTCCAAAATATAAAGAAATATGGCGTATTTTGAACCTTTACGGTGATATACTCATCTGAAATCCTTATCACGCTCTCTCTGAATAATGGTCGGAAATAAATATAAGTTAGATAGTAGACTTTATGGTTCCTAAACCTAAATATTAAAAAAAAGGCAATTATTTCAGATATAGCAAAAATAATTGTCCAAAATACATATTTGGTATAGAATAGAAAAAAAATATTACATGCTATTAAAAAAATAACAACTAAAGTCATTTCTATAATCCCAATTGTCCGATACTGTCCCTCTATCTCAATTTCATCCATTTTTTATCACTTATATAATTTAATTTACTTCTATCCAGCTTTGATATACTAAGAGTACTAAGAGTTTTCTAAATTTCAGTCATTGGATCAATAATTTTAGTCCTTGATTTCTCGAGCCATTTGATTTCATTATTGTCTAATGAAATATCTTTAGATTTGGTTATCTTTACCTTAGAAATTGTACATCTTTGAATCTCTATCATTGAACACTTCTTTACTGTTAAGGAATAAGTTATGGTAGTGTCTTTTAATGAACATTTCTTACACTTGACAAATCCTATAGATTTAATTTGTGAATGATCAAAGCTTATATTTTGACTTTTTTTAATATGTGCTGTTATTATTTTGGAATTTTGAAATATGACAAAATGATTTGAATTTTCTATTCTGAAAAATTTTGGTAGATGTGTTTCACCAGTTATAATAAAAGGCTCCAGTTCAGTTCCATGGCCACTACACTCTAATTTAATAATTTTTGGAACTGGCGAAAATGTTCCAAAACTCATCTCAGTTTCATAAGTCGTTACATACATGATTTCTCAAACATATTAATTACATACTTCAAAAATCTTATATTCTGGTTTATGGCTGAAATTCCTAAGAAGATAAACGCAATTTCAACAATCATCAATAAAAACCAAAACATGATATCGATCAGAGTGAACAGTTGAATTAGAAAATAGATAATAACCAAGTTTGCTGCTAATATAGCCGCTCCTAATCGAATTGGTTCTTTTTTCTTGAATTTATTCTTTATCTCTAGATGAAATTCATCTTGTCTTTCAATCATATTAATCATAGGTAATTAAGGCTCTATAATCTTAATAAGTGACTACCATGGAACACAGTAATTATTTCAACAAAATCATTCATAGTTCTGTAAATTATTCGATAATTTTGGAAAATTATATCTCTTACAGATGGAATGTTGACTTCAGGTACGATTCTACCTATATTTGGTAATTCCTTTAATTTCTGAACTGTATTATATATCATCTTAATAAATAAGTTTACATAACTTTTAGAGTCTCGAGCTATGTAATCATGTATCTCATTTAGGTCTTCTAAAGAACGTTCAGTCTATTCTATTTGAACCATTTTTCGATAACTTCTTTTGCTTTTTCATTTGAAACTTTTCTTCCTTCATCAGCATCTTTTAAACCACGGATAATCTTTTCTCTAGCATATAAGTGATACATGATATCCTCTAATGTGCTATCCTCAGGGAGCTCCTTTATCATATGTAAAATATTTTCTTTTTCCGTTGCCATAGTAAGTTCCTTTTATAAATTTTAAGGTTCTAAGATATATTAAACCATAGATACTTATTATTTTTTAGCAATTTGATCTAAAATACCCTATTCCCTAACCCACGTTTTCGCATTATTTCTTGAGATAGGCGAAAATTTCGATGCCGGTCATTGATACTAACAACGCAACGGCGTTATTAGGAATTATCCTAAAAACGTATTTTGTAAGAAAATTAGTAAAAATATTAAATTTTTGAAATAATTACTTCCGAATTCTTATTGAGTTCGAGAATCAATAATCCGGCGAGTTAATTCAGTAAAAGATTCATCGACGTGGATCCCTGTCTTCGCTGAGGTTTCAAGGTAAATGCTTCCTTCGCTTTCAGCGAATTTTCTAGCTTCTTCACGGTCAATAACCACGCCCACATCCTCGACTAAATCTGCTTTATTGCCGATCAAGACAAACGGAATGTTTTCTCCGGCGAATTGCCTGATTTCAGTCAACCACTTACGAGTTTCTATATATGTTTGTTCACGGGTTAAATCAAAAACTAGCAATGCCCCGGCAGCACCTTTATAAAAGGTAGATCGAATAAATTCAAATCTTTGCTGGCCTCCAATATCCCATATTGAGAGAGTCGCGATTTCTCCCGGTCTAAATTCTACATCCTTAGTTAATATATCAACACCTACGGTCAATTTATAATTGGCTGCAAAACGATTCTTTATGAATCTTTGAACCAAACTTGTTTTACCGACTGCAGCTGCTCCAGTTAGCAGAATTTTGAGTTTAAAACTTGACATGGAGTATCTTTTCCTTGAATTATTTTGATATATATAAAAAATTTAACTTTGTATATAAGTTATTATCTTAATAGTTATTTAAGAATTTATTTAATTCTATTCTATTTTAAAGGATACAATGTATCAGATAAAAAATTAATATCTTTATTTCTTAAATATTTTTACCCTATTTTTCAAGATTATAAAAGAAAATTTTCGTTACATAAAAGAATCTATATTAAAATTCGATTTTCTTATAATCATTTTGTCAATATATTGTTATTTGGGATTATCATCGCTTCGGGATATATTTATATTCTTGTAGCGAAGGAAAATAATCAAGGTTGAAGTGAGGAAAATACATTGCTTTAGCAAATTCTTGTTGAAAATCTTTTTCCACAGCAATTTCGATGTATTCGATTTTTCTTAATAAATCTTGTGCTTTTTGTCGAAGATTCTTATTAATTAAGCAATGTTGAGCACCCATCCCAGCAGCATTGCCAATTTGAAATATTTTATTATCAGTAATATCTGGTATCATTCCTATAAATTTCGCATTCGCTTTATTAATGTAATTCCCAAACGCTCCCGCTAAGTATATTTGTTGAATTTCATGATGGAAGTTCCTTGTACGATCTAAGTAAGAAAGAATTAGTCGCATTCCAGAATAAAATGCGCCTTTTGCCATTTGTAATTCTCTAATATCGTGTTGAGAGATTGTAATATGTTTTCCCGTTGAAGTTTCATCCTTATCAGCTATAATGAATTCGACTGCTTTTCCAGTATTAATGATTCTATCATTTTCAATTAATTCTTTATTAAAATTTCCACTACGAGTAAGAACTCTTGCTTTTAATAATTCTGCTACAGCATCTATTAGTCCAGATCCACAAATACCAAGGGGCTTTTTTTGATTAATGGTTGAATAATCAACCGTTAAGTCTTTTGGGTCGATTTTTATTGTATCGATGGCTCCTGCAGCAGCGCGCATCCCATGTTGAATGTGAGCGCCTTCCAAAGCAGAACCTGCTGCACATGAAGCAGTTGCTAAAATATCCTTGTTTCCAATTACGATTTCTCCATTAGTTCCAATATCGATAGCTAGTGTTAGATCGGATTCATTTTCAATTTGAGAGGAAAGAATGACACCTATTGTGTCTGCTCCAACAAAACCAGCAATCAAGGGGAGGATGTGAACATTTCCTTCTGTAGAAATGGATAATCCTAAATTTTTAGCTTTTACATTCAAGTTTCGTTGTATCGCTGGAACATATGGACTTAACCCTATGAAAGTTGGATTAATACCTAAGAAGATGTGATGCATTACTGAATTACCAACTATTGAGATTTCATAAATATTAGAGGGTTCTATCCGCGCCTTTTTGCAAGTTTTGTTTATAATGGTGTTAAGTGCATTAATTACCGCGGTATTGAGTTGATTTAAACCATCTTCATTATCTCTGATATAAGTTATCCTTGTAATAACATCCTCACCATAAGCGGTTTGAGGATTTAGAAGTGAAGATACGGCATATATTTTACCATCATTTAGATTCATTAAATAACCTACAATCGTGGTTGTACCAATATCAAAAGCAATTCCAAAATTCTTTTCAGAAGTATTTCCAGGTTCACAATCAATAATATGTTTTTGATTTAAAATAGTGAAAGTAAGCTCATCTTCTTGAGTTCGAATCAGATCAGGAAGGTTTTTTAAAACGTTATAATCAATTACAATATCTTTACTTGGTTTTAATTGATCAAGGGGTAAAGATGATAATATTCTTTCAAAATCTGGAATTGGTTTGCTCAAAGATGGCTTGTCTGGATGTACTCGTAATTTTAATACGTTGGGAATTAATTGAATGCCTTTATCAACACCTGTTGTTAATATTTTGAAATCTTCTATTAACAAGTCGTCGGGTAAAAAAATTCGCACATGTAGAGCTTGGGGATCTGTCATTTGTTCAACCTTTCTCAAATCAAGTATAGCTTGACAAGCTAATCTCCATCCTTTCTTTACTTCATTTTTTGAAAGTTTTTCTAATTCTGGTTTAGTATAGTCATTAAAAAGATTCAATCCTTTTTGTATTAAGAGCTTGCATTTCCCACATGTACCTTTTCCCCCACAAAGGGAATTGACTCGAATGCCAGATTTGGTTAAAGCGTGATAAATTGTCTCATTATCGGAATAATAAATTCTTCGCGAAATTGGTTCAAAATCAATAACAATATTTTTATTATGAAATGTCATCGTTGAATTCCAGAATGTTATTTTTGAATAATCTAGTATTATTTTTATCTTTAGCAATGAGAAAGATTATATCCACGTTCTCTTAATCATTTTATTACTTATAATTCGGGCAATATAAAAAATTTAATTAAAGAATCGCGTGATTTATTGAAAATTTAGATTATTTTTTTAAAACCAACTTCTTTTTATTATAATATAATAGTCGGATGAGTTGAAATTCATATGGAAAAAAAAGAAAGTATTGCCCAAGAGGCTATAAGGTTTTTAGATACCGCTCAAATTGATGAAGAGAAAGGAGATTTAACCAAAGCTATTGAAAATTATTTAACTGCTGCTGAATTATTGAAAAAAAGTGGATATATTTCCCTTCGTATTAATGACATCTATGAACGAGTTGAGCGATTAAAAGAAAGCCTTAAAAATGAACGATTACTACAGCAAACTCAATTAAAATCCCAATTGGAGAGCTTCCAAGAGCAGGCTTTTTCGCTTATAGATGCTGCTAATAATTTTGAAAAAAATGGTCAATTTGATAATGCAATAGAGCAATATAATTCCGCTATAAATTTACTTTTTCAAGCAGGTTGGTCTGATACACAATTAGATAATTTAAGAAATAAACTTCATCAATTATCAGAAAAAATGAAGAATCAACAAGTTGAACCTGCTTATGAAATGTCACGACCTCAAATTGTGGGAGCATTTGGAAAGAAAAAGGATGATTCTAAAGCTGAGGAGCTCTTGAGATTTAAAGATGCAAAAGCGAAAGAAGAACAGATCCAAAATGATGCGTTTGCTTTTATTGATAATGCAAAATTCTACGAAAAAGATAGGAAATATGATGAAGCGATTTTAAATTACCAAAATGCTATAGAGCTACTAAATTCAATTGGTTGGCAAGAGCAAACCAATAATTTACAGATGATTCTCGAAAAATTAAAGCAAGATAAAGCAACTTTCGACGCGTATCAAAAGTCTAAATCTGCAAGAATTCAATCCGACGAAACCCTTATAGAAAAAAAAATGGAACAAGCATATGAGTTTTCCGCTAAAAAACTTGAAGTAGAAAAATTAAATGAAGAAAAAGTACAAACAGATGCTTTTACGCTAATTGATATCGGAAAAAGGATGGAAAGAGAAAAACAATATGATAAAGCAATTGAGAAATATCAGCAAGCTATTGATATATTTAAATCAATAGATTGGGATTCTTACATTCAACCCGTTAAGAATTTCATTAGAGATATTGAAGAAAGAAAGAAATTAGAAAAATCTAATGAAGTAATTAAAAAAAAAAGAGAATTAGAAATCGAAAAGATTCAAAAGACAATATTTTCTAAGGAAAGTGGAGTATTAGAGAAAACAAATAAGGAATTAGAAGAACGACGTTTGAAATACGAAGCTCAAAGAAGGCAAGAACAACATCAAGAGCAGGAATTCCTAAAAATTCTTGAAGATGCTGATGATACATTACAAAATAAAAGAGAATTTGATGCAGCTATTTTAAAATATCAACAAGCTTTAGATTTACTTGAAAAATTAGGGAAAGATTGGGAATCTTATAAGACTACCATTAAATCAACGATTGAAAATGTTAAGATTTTAAAGGAGCAACAATTAAAGAAAGAGTTTGAAGAACGTAAACGACTAGATGAGAAGGAAGAGAGTCATTTAATATTTCAACAACAAATTTCAAACTTATTAGAGCGAGAAAGAAATAGAATAAAAAAGCAAGAAATTGTAATATTGAGTAAAAATGAAGAGCTAAAAATCCGTGAAAAACGAAAAAAAGATGCGTTTGAAATATTAGAAAACGCACAAAAATACATTAGAGAAGGAGATTTGGACAATGCGATCCTTTCTTACACTAAAGCAATTAATATTTTTGCTGAAATTCATTGGATTGATGAAATACCTCTGATCGAAAATTCTATAAAAGAACTCGAACTGAGAAAAAGAGAAGAAATAAAACTTAAGCAAGAAGAAAGACAGAAATCTCTCATTCGTCTTCAAAAAGAACAAGAATTTCAAGAACAGATATCTAAACAATTGGAAATAGAGCGTATGAAGTTGAAACAACAAGATATCAAGATGAGAGAAAGGGCGAACGAATTAGAATATCGAGAAAAAAGAAAGGAAGAAGCATTTCAGCTCATGGATGAAGCACAAATTCAGTTAATGCAAGGAGATTTTGATTCTGCCAATAAAATTTATAATTCTATAGTAAATATTTTTGCAGATATTCAATGGTATGATGAAATCGAACTAATACAGAATTCAATTCTGGAAATAGAACAAAAAAAACGTAAGGTTCAAGAAAAGAAGGAAAAAGGACTAAGAGACAAACTAGAAAAAGAACAAAGTGAGAGAGCTTTTCAAACTCAATTAATCGCGCAAATGAGAATACAACAAGAAAATATGAAAAAACAAGAGATTACCCTTCGAGAACATGAAAAAGAATTGGAATATCGAGAAAAAAGGAAAAATGAAGCATTTTTATTGATAAGCAAAGCGCAAGATCTCATATCGTTGACAAATTATGATGAAGCTATAGAATTATATCATGAAGTTGCCAACATATTTGCTCAAATTCAGTGGAAAGAGGAGCTACCACTGATAGACCAAGCAATAAGAGATATAGGAAATAAAAAAGTTGAGAAAGAAGAATGGAAACGAAAAACACTTGAAGAGGGTATTAATCGAGAAACAGCATATAAACGATTTATAGATCAAGTCAAACGTCAGAGAGAGGTTGAAAAAATCAAAATTCAGAAAGAAGTAGAGCAATTAGAGAGAAAAAAAGTGCTTAGTGCGCAAAATCTTAAAAAACAAGAGAAGGCATTAAAATTGATAGAAACCGCAGATGAGTTGATAAAGCAAGAACAATACGAAGAAGCTATGTCCAATTACACCCTATCCATCAAAGATTTAGAAGAAATTGGATGGACGGGAGGTTATTTAAAATTATTAAAGGAAACGCTGGATTCGATTTACACCCGTAAAGTAGAGAAAGAACAAGAAAAAAATCGACAAGAAAAACTAATCCAAGAAGGTAAACTGGAGGAAGAAATCTTTAACAAAAAAATCAAGAGGCAAATGGAATGGGAACAAGAACGATTACAAAAAAAACAGATAGAAGTACAAAAGTTGGAAGATACAAAAGCTAGAATGGAATTACAACGAGTCAAAGCATTTAAATTACTTGATAATGCTGAAGTCTTATTGAATCAAGGGGATTATGTTCAATCAATTCAAACTTACAGACAGGCAGGATTAATCTTAAGTGAAATTGATTTTCCAACAGATGCGATAACAGCGATGATCCATAAAATCCAGGTGAAGAAAAGAGAAGACGAGCTGTTAAAGCAAAAAGAATTAGAGGATAAAGTAAGGCTAGAAAAAGAAAATAAAAAATTTCAGGAAAATATGCAAAAGCTGATGATTGAGGATGCAAAAAGGATAAAACTGAAGCAGATAAAGGTGAAACAAGAAGAGGAAAGAAAAACCTATATGGAACAGAAAAAGGAAGAAGCATTTACTATTTTAGAACAAGCTGAAAACCTTGTTAGTAGAGGAAATTATGATGAAGTTTTTGAAATGTATAGAAAAGCAGAATTAATTTTGAATGAAATACAATTCCCAACCGATTTAATAAAAGAGACGAGGATCACATTACAAGAAAAAAGATTCCAAGAAGATCTAAGTAAACAAAAAGGTATGGAACGCCAATTACAAAAAGAAAGAGAAGAGGCTTTATTCCAAAAGAAATTATCTATTCAAATGAGAGAAGAACGAGAAAGATTAAACCAAAAATTCTTGTTGCTAACAAAAAAGGAATCATTATCAAAAGAACATGAGGAACAACGAATCCTCGCATTTTCTCTTATAGATAAAGCACAAGATAAAGTAATTAAAGGAGATTTCGATGGAGGAATTGCTGATTATCAGAAAGTAGAATCTATTTTTAAAGTGATAGGATGGAAAGAAGAATTACCATTAATAATGCAATCAATTTCAGATTTAAAATTTCGAAAGAAGGAGCAAGAAATATCTAAACAGAAGTTAGAAGAAGCAAAAATCAAGCGAGAAAAGGAAAATAATGAGTTTCAAAAGAGTTTGCTCCTGCATTTGCAACAGGAAAAAAAGAAAGTAAGAGAAAAACAAATTGCTATCAGACAACATCAAGAAGAACTCCAATTTAGAGAACATCGTAAGGATCAAGCATTCAATTTAATGGATGATGCTAAAAAATTAGTTGATCAAGGAAAATTTGATGATGCAATTGATATATATCTTCAAGTTGAAGAGATTTTTGCAGAAATTCAATGGCTTGATGAATTAAACCTTATTAGAACTTCAATAATAGAAATCCAAATGAAAAAGAAAAATGCGTTTATGATTAAACAACAAGAATTACAGGAGAAAATAAAGAACGAAAGAGAAGAATATGAGTTTCAACGACAATTATCAAATCAAAATATTGCAGAGCAAGAGATACTCAAAAAGAGAGAAATAAAGATAAAAGAACGTAATGCGGAACTAAAGATTAAAGAAGCACAGAGAGAAGAGGCATTTAAACTATTAGATCAGGCTCAAGAACTCAGTTCTCAAAAGAAATATGATGAAGCTATCGAAATATATCATATCGTTGCGAATAAATTTGCCCGCATTGGATGGTTAGAAGAAGCTCCTTTCATTTATCAGGCAATCCAAGATGCAGAGAATAAGAATAAAGAATTAAAAATAATTAAGCAAAGAAAGTTCATTGAAACGGTTGAAAAAGAAAACGTAAATCAAGAATTCATTCAGAAGATTAAACTCCAACGTCAACAAGAAGATATAAAACTAAAAGAAGAGAGCGCAAAAATGAAACAACTCAAGCAAATGAAAGAAGAAGGTAAAGAAAAGGAAAAAATTGCGCTTAAATTAATCGATGATGCAGATAATCTATTAAAAAATGAGTTATTCGACGAAGCAATTGCAAAATATGTTGAAGCGATAAATATTTTTGTTGAAATTGGATGGAGTGAAAGCTATTTAACAATCTTGAAAGAATCAGTGCAATATACTAAACAGAAAAAACAAGAATTAGAAAATAGAAAAGAATTGGAAAGAGCTAAAACAATTAATGAAATACAAGAGCAAAAATTATTTGAAAAAGAATTAAAGGAACAAATGGAAAGAGAACAGGAGAGGTTGCGAGCAAAACAGTTTGAGATCAAAAAGAGAGAAGAATGGATCCAATTAATAAATGAACGCAAGGAGGAAGCCTTTAAAATCATAGATGAGGCTCAATATTTACTAGATAAAGGGCAGTATAAAAAATCAATAGAAAAGTATTATCAAGCAGAGTTAGTTCTAAGTGAAATAAGTTACCCTACTGATGTCATTAGAGAAACTGTTCAGCAAATCCAGATAAAGATGCAGGAGGATAATCTATTAAAACAACAGGAATTTGAACGATCTCTCAAGAAAGAAGAAGAGGAAATTGCTTTTCAATTAAAAATAGCAGAAAGTTTAAAACAAGAAAAAACAAAACTAAAAATGAAAACAGTCCAGTTAAAAGAACAAAAGGAACAAAGGAGATATATGGAGAATCGAAAGGAACAAGCTTTTAATTTACTAGATAATGCTGAAATTTTTATGAAAAATGGGAATTATGAGAAATCTATTGAATTTTACAGGAGTGCAGAACTCATTTTAAATGAATTAAGATTTCCCACAGAATCTATAACCCAAATGATTAAGAAGGTATCAGATATGCAAAAACAAAAAAGTATAGAGAAACAACAAGCTTTAGAGAGACAATTACAAAAGAAAAGAGAAGAAATATTATATCAACAAAAAATTACTGAGGATATGTCCAAGGAAAAGAAGCGACTCGAAAGTAAACATATTAAAGTGTTGGAAAAGACTCAATTAGCAGCGATTGCAGAAAAAAAGAAAGAAGAAGCTTTTAGTATCTTAGATGGAGCAAAAGAACTTATGCAAGAAAAAAAATACGATGATGCAATTAAAGCATATAGAAATGCAATGATAATTTTAAATGAAATACAGTTTCCCACAGAAGCCTTGAATGAAACTATAAATAAACTATTAGACATGAAAAAACAACAAGAACAAGATGAAGAATTTGAGTACCAAAAAAGAGTAGATTCTTTCCAAGAAAATCGGCGTTTTCAGTTACTACTTGAAGAAAGAAAAAGACAAGAACGAGAGCAAGCAACAGCTAGAAATTTAGCATTGAAAGAACGTGAAAGACTGGTACAAGAACAAATGACGAATAGAGAAGTAGCTTACTCTTTATTGGAAGAAGCGGGAAAATATTTAAAGAAGCAAGTTCCTGATTATGATAATGCTATTTCATTATATATCCAATCAAGAAATATTCTTGCAGAAAAAATTGGATGGGAACCTGAGATAAAGAACTTGAACAATTTAATTCGAGATCTTGAAATTGAGAAAACAGAATACTTTAAGAAGAAATGGCAAGAAGAACAACTAAATATTAAACGACAGCGTGAATATGAACGTTTCCAAGAAGAAGTGAGGAAGAGGAATCTAGAATATGAGATACAAAAAAAGGAGCAAGATAGAAAACTAAGAGATCAATATATTTCACGGAAAAAGGCGGACAAGCTCAAAGAGGAAGGGCTAGACTTGATTGATAAAGGAAGGGAAAAAGCTTTTAAAAATGATTTCATATCAGCATATGACGCATTTGAGCGAGCTATTAAAAAATTCAAGCAAATTGGCTGGCAAGATGAAATTTCATACATCCAAAAGGAAATTGAAAACATAAAATTAATGGAAAAAAGATTTAAAGAAGAAGAAATAAAAGCTCAAAAAATTCATGAGGTTTTACTGCAAAGAAAAAGGAGAGAAAAATTGTTAGCAGAGAAAAGAGAGAAAGAACTAAGTCAAACTGTTTCTGAAGTGAGTAATATTGCAGGCGAAATTACGAACATTTTAAAGATAAAGAAAAAAGAATTAAAATTACTAGAAGAACAGAAAAAGGAAAGAATTAAAAATGAAGCGATAGGATATAGAAAAAGTTTAACAGAAGTAATCAATCTTAAGAAAGATCTTATTGATGAAATCAATCAATCAGAAGAAAAAAGGAAATTAAAGGACGAAGAATTTCAAATTACCAAGGATAAAGAAAAAGCTGATGAAATTAAGAGGATGCTAAAAGAGGTTGGAAAGAAAAAGAAATGAAATAATGATTATTTCTATAGCTTATAATTCAATTATCATTTCTTTTAAGAGTGTCTTTTCTTATTTTCAGAACATAAACAATACCTACAACATTTATTATTGCAAGAACAATGAGAATTCCATTCCTGTATTCTATTACGAATTGCACGGTGAAATCTCCAGATTTTCGTTCTAGAGATTTTACAACTAAGAAATACTCGTGAGTTTCGCTCACAAAGGCACCCATTCTCTTTGTAGGTTCTAGTATCGATAATCCATTAATTGAATTTGATACTAAAACAGGTGAACCATATTTATCAGGATTAGAATCAAAGAGATACATCTCTGCCGATAGATCATCTAATTGATTTAATTCAAAGAAGTAATGATTAGGATGAAGTATTATAGGTTGACAGAAGACACTATAATTTTCATCTAGATTAATGTTGAATTGAACGTTGTTTGTCATGATAATTGGAGTATCTAACGCTTCTAATGCAGCATAACCTTGGGATATTCCCCATCCTTGTATGTTATCAGATATCGTTTGAGGATAGAGAGTACGATAAGAAGTAAGAGAGATTATATTTTTGATTTGTAATGCTGATAGATTGGGATCTTTTTCAATCATCAATGCAGCTAAACCAGCTACGAAAGGAGTTGAAGCTGATGTTCCCGTTGCATATACATAACTATTATTTGAGGAAGGATAAGCACCATACACTGAAACTGCCGGTGCACATACATCAGGTTTTATCACGCCCTCATAAGTAGGACCTCTACTACTATGTGAATACATTTCACCATAATAATTAACTCCACCTACCGCTAATACTGATTTAGCAGAAGCGGGAGCGTTAATTGTTGGTTGATTTGAAGCATCATTATCATTTCCCGCTGCAGCAACCACCAGAATATTTTCATCTACAAGTTGAGTAACAACACTATCTATTTGTTCCAAGCTATTTATATTATCAGGAGTAGATTTTACACCAAAACTCATACTAACGATTTTAATATCATAAATTTCTTTATTTTCAATCAACCAATCGACAGCTTTTTTAATAATAGGGGATGATGATATTATTTCAGATCCATCATCATAAAATAATTTCATTATAACGAACTCAACTCCAGGAGCAACTCCAGTATATGATGAACTGTTTCCTCCTAAGATTGATGCTGCCCACGTACCATGCCATTGAAGATCATATGGAGGGGAAGTCGTATTTTCTATAGATTCGTCATAAAATACCTTTATCCTTTCGTTCCAACTCTGAGAACCATCATAAGTAAATGTATCATGATATGGTTGTATTCCTGTATCTAATACTGCCACGGTCACACCTTTTCCCGTTAGATTGCCATCCCATACACTTGAAGATAAACCAATATAATCTTGAGCGTCAAATGCAAGATTTATTGCAGAATTTGAAGAATTGGGTATGGAATTCGATGAATATATAATGCATTTTTTGCCCTCTAAATGAACTAAAGGGATACTACAGAGTGGAATGAGAATAAATGTAAGAATTATTAGAACCTTTCTTTTCACCAAAATCACTACAAGAGCTTTTATTTAATTGAAAAATTATAATATTTTATATATTAATATAATAAAAAATCACGTTATTTAAAATGGTAGAAAATAAAGACGAGATTTTTAAATCTCGAATGTTCGCTCGACAGCAACTGATCGAAGGTTGGAGTCAAGAAACGTTATCTAACGCTACAATGATGATCGTTGGAGTAGGAGCACTTGGATGCGAAATTGCAAAAGATTTTGCCTTGATGGGGATAGGAAAAATCATATTAGTTGATTTAGATACCATTGAAATTTCAAATTTTTCTCGACAAATGCTATTTCGATCAGGAGATGAGGGAAGACCAAAAGCTGAAGTTGCTGCTGAAAGGATTAAAGAAATGAATCCTTATTTAAATGTTGATTTTTACTTTGAAAAGTTACAAAAATTGCCTTCTTCGGTATTTGAAGAATCGGATGTGATCGTGGCTGCTCTGGATAATTTTAATGCTCGCTTAGATCTAAACAAAATTTGTTTAAGATTGAAGAAACCTATGGTTGAAGGAGGCACCGTTGGTTTTGAAGGTCATGTACAGATTGTGATTCCCAAAGGTTCTGAAATCCAATACAGAAATAGAGATGCGGAAATTGATAAAATTGTTGATTCTAAACTCTGGGAGCTTAATGAGATGGAATTTCAATCTTATTATAATGGTTTAAGGGAGATAGAAGATCTGGAAGACCAAATTGAGAAAATTATGCAATCAAAAATAGATCCTGTCCGGGCAATGATTCGTAAGAAAGTAGAAGAAGATTTCGATCGAACCCACACAGAAGAAGTTTTAAACTTAACTCCTTGTTATCGTTGTTTAATTCCCATTCCACCTGCTGATGACAAATTAATCGCAGCTTGTACCTTGAAAGGATTACCAAGAAATAGAAATCATTGCGTAATTAAAGCAGAAGTCAATTTTGAGAAGAAATATGGTTTCAAACCAGATATGAATATGGATGATGATGTGGTAAAATTAAAAGAACTCGCCCAAGAAGAATTGGTTCAATTACGGGAAAGAGTTTTTAATGAAAACGTACCCCCAGAAAAACTAGAAACTATGACAATAGAAGAAATTAAAGAATGGAAAGAGAATATCAAGCAGACTTTTGGTCAAGATTTCAAATTTGAAGAGATGGAAAATATACTTGGCAATAAAATTGCAGCAGTGCAAACGGTAAGTTCTATAATTGCTAGTATTCAATCTCAAGAAGCTTTGAAACTCTTATTTAGGGTTCACGGTCGCGATATAGGAGAACCAATGGATCCTAGCTATATAAATTATAATGGAGTATATGGTCAATTTGACCAGTTGGATATAGTAAAACGGGATGACTGCTTAGCTTGTGGAAATATCGAAGGGGAAGAAAATGCTCAAATTGTCGTACCTTTCGATGCAGATGTAGGTTATATTTTTAAAGCAATGAGGATAATAGGTTATAATTTAGATCCTATTTTATGGATGATAACAAACCCAATGACAAAAGAAATATACTGGAATCCTTACATGGAATCCATGAAAGATCCAAATATCAAACTAACCACTTTAGAAATTAAAAGCAATGATGTTATCGCTCTTACTCCATTAGGACAAGCAAAAACTGATTCTGAAATTAAACGATATAATATTATAATCACTTACATGTGATTTTCCTTTTTTAACCTTTTTATAGTGTTTCATAGCTACAATCTTGAATAGTAGGTTGCTTAATATCCCACTTTATGAAAAGGTTTCATTTTGATTCTTCCACCATTTTTATTAATCTATCTATGAAAAAGAAATCTACTCCTGCTGCTTTTCCAGCTTCCATATCCTTATCCATATCACCAAAAAATATCATTTGTTCTGTACTAACGTTGAAATTCTCCTTGATCCTAAATATTCCCTCGGGGTCAGGTTTCCATTTTCTTACATCTTCTCGTCCAATTATAAACGCAACTTTATCAGAAATCCCCGCAATATCTAACGATTCCATTATGGTTCTTCGGGTATTCAGTGAAAATACAGTTAAAACAATATCAGATTCAACCTTGAATTTCTCTATATTTTTAATGAAATAAACTACTTCTTCAATAAGTTCCGTCTTTTTTATATTTTCAAGTTCATATTTTCGAATGATTTCAAAATTTTCTAATAATTCTAACTCATCTCCGTTCTTGACAACTTTACTGAGACAGGCAGAAATACTTTTAAATTCACAATTTTCCTCATGTCGCTTAGAATATCTCTGTGAAAGTAACTCTTTTAGCGCGTGCCATGGGGCAAATAATTTCACGATAGTACCATCCAAATCAAAGATTATTACTTTTTTGCCCCTAAATAAATTATTTGTCATAAATACCAAAGCATATAATTAATGAATTAAAATAAAGGGTATTGTTTAAAACGAGAAGTTGAATAAATCATTGTTAATTTATGCAATCTCTGAATTAAAAAATCGACTTATCTTTTAAAATAATAAGGAAGATAGCACCTCGAAATTAAAAAAAAAGATGCCAAAACATCTATTATTTTTCACGCATACTTTTTTATGTACTCCTTTTCACTTTATTTATGATGGATGGAAAAAAGACGTTTTATGAAATTCTTGAAATTGAAAAAGATGCTTCTGAGCAACAAATCAAGTTAGCTTATCATAGATTAGCTAAAAGATATCATCCTGATCTCAATAAAGACGATCCGAAAGCTAAAGAAAAATTCATTGCGATTAAAAATGCTTATGACACTCTAATTGACCCGCGAAAAAGAAAGTTTTATGATCAAATGGGGTATAACCCTAAAAATGTAGATTTTAGCGATATATTTAGAAGCTATGATAATAGAGGCGTAAGGGATATTTTTAGAGAAATATTTGGTAGTCGAAGATCATACTATAATAAACCTCCTCCTGAGGGTATGTATATCTAATAATTCTCAACTAATTAGTAGTTCAATAATTAAGAAAGATTGGGTTTAAAACTTTTATTTAAAAATTATTCCCTCTAAAGGAGTCAATTTAATATTTCCATTAAACACTTCAGTATCTAAAGCTTTTCTGTTCGATAATGTTGAGAATAAAAGTTCTGGTTTTTCTATAGAAGTTTGCATTAACAATTCTTTCTTCGTAAAATTTAGATATATAAAGATTTTTTGAGCTTTATGGGTTCTAGTATAAGAAATATAATTCTTCTTCATTTTCCCATATTCAATAAACTGCAATTCACCTTCTTGCAACGCTATATTTTCTTTTCTAACTCTTAATAGTTTTTTATAGCAGTTTAACAATGAGTCAAGATTTTTTTGTTCTTTTTCCACATTTATTTTCTCGTAAGTATCTGAAACTTTTAACCAAGGTTCGATTTCGCTATTAGATGAGAATCCTGCATTTTTCTCATTATTCCATTGCATTGGAGTTCTACAGCGATCTCGAGTTAGAGAAAATCCGATTAACCTACTTAATTGCGGCATAGGAAACCATGAAAATTTACGTCCAATTGGGTCCTCACTTGTTTTTAACTTGAACCTAACATTAGACATCCCAATCTCTTCCCCATAATAAATAAATGGAACGCCTCTTAAGGTTAATTGCATAGTTGCAAGAATTTTTGCTTTATCAAAATTATTTTTCAAAAGAGACATGTAACGATCTACATCATGGTTTCCATAAACATAAGTAGGAGTAAATGGAAATGGCAATGCTGTTTCAATCCTTGAAATTAAGCTCATGTATCTTTTAGGGTCAAACGGTGTGGGAGAAAACTCGAATAAAAAACACATGTGCAATCCATTATTATTAGTACCATAATACTTTTTAACCTCCTCAATGGAACCAGCAACCTCACCTACAAGAAATCTTTCAGGTTCATATTCGTCCATTACTTCTCTTAATTCCAGGGCAAAGTCAAAGGTTTCAGGTTGGTTTAAATCGTATTTGTGCTTATGAAAAAACGTATCCACTTTTTTTTCTGAAGGAATGATTGTCCAGCTAAATGTATCATTTGTTAATTGTTCATCTTCATAAATAGCATGAAGAATGTCTAATCGAAATCCGTCAACTCCTTTATCTAACCAAAAACGCATTGTATTAAACATTTCCTCCTTTACTTCAGGATTACGATAATTTAAGTCAATCATGCTCGGCAAAAAGTGGAAATAAACCCATTGATCAGTGTTTTCGTAATATAACCAAGCACGACCTCCAGTCATCGCAATCCAATTGTTTGGTGGCTTTTTACCACCAGATTTTTTGCCATCACGCCATATATACCAATCACGCTTTGGATTGTCCCTACTTGAAGCAGATTCAACGAACCAGGGATGATCAATTGATGTATGATTAAGAACAAAATCCAAAACCATTCTCATATTTCTCTCGTGCATTTCCTTTAGGAGTTGATTAAAATCTTTTAATGTCCCATATTCCGATGCGATATTACGAAAATCTCTAATGTCATAACCGTGATCTTGTTGAGGGGAATCAAAAAATGGGCTAAACCATATTGTTTCTACACCTAACGCTTCTAAATAATCTAATTTTGAAATTATCCCTTGTAAATCTCCAATACCATTACCAGTACTATCTTTAAATGATCGAGGGTAGATTTGATAGACTGTAGTTTTTTGCCACCATTTATAATTCCATTCAGGCATATTCAAAATCATGTTGTAGAATCATTTATATTTATTTTAATTTGATTGTTCCAAATTGTTTTTTACAACATTAAAGTAAAAGTATAATTTTCTTTATTATAAATTCTTAAAATATGGAATCAAAAACAAACAAATATTTTGTTGGAAAATTACTAAGAAAAGAGGTATTTATATATTCACTCGGATATCTTCCCAATACTTTCCTTGCGGGAATTTTCATATTAATATACGTTAATTTCTTTTGAAATTATTTAAGTTTAATTGACCCATTATTTATCATTGGGATGGTAATCTACACTACGATTTTTACCCTAAACGATCCACTAACAGGGCATATGAGTGATAAAACTAATATTGATAAATGGGGTAGTAGAAGATTAATTTATTTAAAATATTATGATTTTAACCAAATTTCTTTTAGTTTATAGATCTATTTCGTATTTTTATTATTATATTAAAAAGATTTATTAAAATGTTTGTGCTATCCTTTTAACTTCATGGAATATGTAAAAGTCAATAAGAAGAGAATCAGTTTTAATGGAGAAGTGCTTAACTTACAAAGTTATAAAATAAAAAATTTGGATGACATCAAAAAGCTTCAGAAGCATTACAAATTAAGAGAATTATACTTGGAAAAAAACCAGATAGAAATTATTGAGGGATTGAAGTCGCTTTTAAACTTGGAGAGACTTCATTTAGAGGCAAATAAAATAATTGAAATTAAAGGTTTAAAATTCTTGGCAAAACTAGAGGAATTAGTACTGAGTGGAAATCAGATTGAAAAAATTCAAGGGTTAGAAAACCTCAGAAATTTAAAGAGTCTTAACTTATCTTACAATAATATTGGTTTAATTGAAGGATTACAAAATCTAGTAAACCTTGAGAGATTAAACTTAAACAATAATCAAATTACAAAAATAGAGGGATTAGAAAATCTCAAGAACCTGAAATATTTATACCTCTCGAAAAATAATATTAAAGAAATCTCCAATTTGGAACATTTAGATAGATTATTATTTATTGATTTATCTGGCAATCATATTTCTAATTTTGAATCTTTATCCAAATTTGAAGGTTTAGAAGCAGTGCTATGATCCCCTTATAATTCATTTTAAAAAGATTTAAAATCTAATGTGATCCTATCTCAATTAAATACTTTAGAGATTTAATTTAAGATATCATGACTGATATTAAGAAATGGGAAGATAATGGAAATTGGGTAGAAGTTGATTTAGATCTATGCGTGGGTGCAGAAGAGTGCATTAACGTGTGTCCTGCAGACGTCTATGATCTCGTCGACGGAAAAGTAATAGCAGAAAATATTGGGGAGTGCACTCAATGCATGGCTTGTGAAGGAGTCTGCCCAACTAGTGCAATATTACGGCATTCTGCGTGGGAGTAACACAAAAATGGTGTAATTACAGTTAAAATTCAATTAAACCTTTCAAATTCTCTGGTGATAATTTTTTACCATCAGATATTATCAATCTAGCTTCATCTACTTTTTCCCAAACGTTCCAGAGCAAGATTCCTTTTACTTTATCGTCTTGTAAATAATATACTATCCCTTCTTCAAAAGGTGTTTTCCATACTTCGGTAGTCTTCAATTTTGAATTTAACATCCCAACAGCTTCATAACCATAATCAAATAGATCAGAATAGAAATATGATAACTGGTCGTAAACATTTTCTTCTCCTACCATATTTTGACCTGCAGCATACCCCATATTAATTGCATTATCTTCATGTTCTACACGTACGTAAGAATCAAGTGCAGAGACATAATACCGAACGACGTCTCCAGCAGCAAAAATATCATCATCGCTGGTTTGGAGATGCTGATTTACTACGATTCCGTCATCGACTTTTAAATTAGTGCCCTTTACCACATCTAAATTTGGATTAATACCTAAACCTGCAACTATTGCATCAAATTCGAGCTTCTTTCCACTTTTAGTTTCAATCAGGTATGTTTTTTTTTGCTTAGTTATGCGTGTTACTAACTCTCCTGAAAGGACATTAATTCCTTTTTCTTGGTAATATTCATTAAGGAACTTACTCAACTTCTCAGGAAATATAAGACCACCGATTCCATATTCAGGGAAGATCATTGAAACACTTGCATTAGATTTATATAATTTAATTCCAGCAGCGATTTCCGATCCTATAAAACCACCCCCAATCACTCCAAAACTGCTCTTCTCATCCACAATTTTGCGTAATTTTTTAAAATCCGAAAGGGTTCGGTAGTACATGATTCCCGGTTCTTTAACATTTGGAATTTCTTTAGGCGTCCCTCCAGTTGAGATTAGTAGTTTTTTGTAAGAAAATTTATCTCCAGTATCATCGTACACTATCTTTTGAGTAGGATCGATTTTGGTTACAATTTTACCCGAGTGGAATTCGATGTTAACTTCAGAAGTGTTCAAATCAATATCCTCAACCTTTTCCTCTCCTTTCCAAAGATCTTTCGTTAATGGAGGACGAGCATAAGGTGGATTCTCTTCCTTTCCAATAATCCCAATAGTTCCTTCAGAATCAACTTCACGAATCCCTCGAGCTGCAGAATCAGCAGCCATCCCACCTCCAATAATTAAATAATCATAATCATAAGTTTTAATGTTAATAATCAACTCCTTTTTGTTAAAATATGTATATTCATTTTATTAAGTCTATTATACATTATTATCATAATCACATTTATTTACCTATAGGTTATGAAATATATACCATAATTCACCATGACCTTATATTTTAAGTATTAACAATCTTTTTAATAGGAGTTATAAAATAATAAATTAACTGAAAATAAAGAAAACTGCTATTTATTTGTTCAAATAAGTAAAAATAGATGAAATATAATAAAGGTTAATTAAATCGTTACAAAGAATTGCATCCTTAATGCGTAAAAAAATCGAAGTTTTAAATTTCGTAAATTATCTTATTTTATCGTTCTTTCTATAAAAAATAATATTAATCTTAAAATAGGTATTTCAACTTAATGTTTGTAAAGATGGATTCTTTTACTCATTTTTTGGTAGGATTTTTAATTAGTGCCTTTACACTCAATGGTTTTGGATTCGCCATGGTGCTGTATATGGGCATTATGGCTATAACTCCTGATTTTGATGTCATTTTTGAGTCGTTGAGTTTCATACGTAGAAATAAAAATTTAGGGCATAAAGGAATATCACACTCTTTTGTGTTTGCGGTCGCTCTAACAGCAATTACAGGCGCTATATTCTCACTTTTCACAAAAATACCATTTTTATACGTTTGGCCATTAGGTTTTTTATTTTATAGTTTGCATATTACCTTGGACTTCTTAGCAGCATCGAAAACTCCTATATTTTATCCAATATCGAAAAAAAGATATCGCTTTTTCATCGATCGGGCAATAAACTTTTACATGTTATTAATCTCCGTTGGTATTACGTTATCATACGTGATACTATTTTTCGTTGTTCCTGCATTCAATCTAGTTGTATTTTCATATTTTGTTTCTGGATTTTACATAGTTTACTTTTCATGGCGTATAATTATGAAAGTTTATTTTAATGTTAAATTGCCCTCATCTGATCGTTTCATTCCCGGGATTACTCCCTTTAGTTATTATATCTATTCCACTAACACGATGAACGAGGAGATGCACTTCAAACTCGTCAAAAAAAATATTTTTACATCTAATTCCAGTACTCTATTAGATTCAAAACTCAAATTGAATTCAATTCAAGCAAGCTTTTATGAAAAGTCATTATTTTTAGCTGATGAATATTCTTTTTTTTCCAAATGGGAAGACAGAATTCCATTTATCACAGAATATGATAATACGGTAAGTGTCACAATTTTACTAGCAGAAAGTTACTTTAGAAATTCAGGGTATGGACTAAAGTTCAACTTTAACAAAACAACAAGTGAAATTATTGATAAATCTGAAGGTTTTAATTTACATGTCAAAAATAATACAAAATAATAAAATGAAATTTCTTCATTAATTTGATGAGATTTGAGTCCTCTTCTTATTGAACCAAATCGTATCCTTATTCCGTATTGATTTGCTATACAAATAACCCAGAAGAAAAGTCAGCAATTTTAGTGATAGCATCTTTCGCTTCAGGCAGTTCATCAAATAAACTTTGAAACACGTGCGGCATCTCATCCCAGGATTGTAATATAGCTCTTGTTCCTGCTTTCTTAGCTTTTTCAGCAAATCGAGTTGAATCACTATAAAGCATTTCGCTTGAGCTAACTTGTAACAATATTGGAGGTAAATTCTTTAAATTTGCAAGTAATGGTGAAATGTAGGGATTTTTAGGGTTTTCATCTCCAAGATAAGCAGCATACCACCAAAAAAAGCCCACATCTGCTAACGAAGTATCTGTTTCAGCATTTTTAAAGTATGATTCATCAGAAAATGTAAAATCAGTAGCAGGAGCTAGGCAAATTGCTCCTGCTGGTAAATCAATTCCTTTGTCTCTTAGTTTTAATAAAGTAGCAAGAGTTAGATTTCCACCAGCAGAGTCTCCCCCTATTACTATATCAGTGTTATTATATCCATTTGATAATAACCACTTGTATGCATTTACACAGTCATCTAATGGCATGGGAAATGGATACTCTGGGGAAAGACGATAATCAATGCTAAGAATTTTCAGTCTTGTGGCTGTAGCTATAGCAGAGGTTAGCTTTCGGCAAGTTAAGGGAGAACCAAATATCCAGCCTCCCCCATGTATGTATAAAATTACCCGATCTTTAATCAGATCTGGAGGAATAATCCATTCAGCTGAAAAATTATTTATATTTTCGGATTTGATTTCAATTTCCTTCGGAATAGGGGATTCCTCTAACTCCTCGGCTGATGAATGTTCTATAGCGTAGCGTAGTAAGTTTTTTACATAATTCCTTTCTTCAGTAGTTAGCTTATAATTAAGTTCCATCATATTAACTCGCTTTTTAAAGAAAAGCTCATTTAGATCCAAAACTTTCTTATAGATTTTGGGAAAGTTAAATTGCTTATTTTCTTCGAACCCAGCAAATTGAAGCAAAAATTTCATTATCACTTTAAAATTATCGTCGTTGAGCTTCAAGATGTCCGGTCGAATTTTTTCTCGAACTAAAATTGTCATTATTTTCACATATGATTATTGGTATTCAAATGACAATGATTTATAATCATATTTTAAAATTTAATGGTTTGAATGCATATATGAGTGCCACATAAATAAAGTTAGCGAGTAATTGCAATACCTATAAGGTATTTGCTTAAAAGAATCAAAATTTTCGATAATGACTCTTTAAACAAAAGCAATGGAATTGAAAGAAAGTTGGAGTGATACAAGCATAGAAGATTCAAATATCCCTAAAGAATAATTAAATGTAGAAAAAAATAAATTAATCCATTGTGTATTTCTTTGCCCAACTCTCGGCTTTGGATTCAAATTTCTTCAAGACTCTATAGTATTGTTCTCCAGCTTCATAATTTAACGGATCACCAAGGTTAAAGAATGGAAATTCTATGAAAAGTCGAAAAAGGGCAATAACATTTTTCCATTAATTTTAATAAAATGATTATTACATTAGATGTAAGGTAAATAAATTCTAGGTGGACATTATAGCAAATTTTTGTTCAAATTGTGGTGCTGCAGTTCAACCTGAATGGAAAGTTTGCCCTTATTGCGCATTTCGCTTTCATGCTCTTGCTTTTTCTGAATTTGAGCCGTTTAAAGAAACAGGTCAGATGGCTGAGCCTGTTTCTGATAAAAAAATAATACTTCAACCACACTATCCTTCTAGACTTGAATTGATAGAGAAAAAGAGAATAAGTAAAGCACAAAAAAAAGCGATAATTATCATCTTAGTTATTGCTATATCTGGGACGATAACTGGGATATCAATCTATTTTGGATTCAACATGGTTAGGACTATCAATTATTATGTCAATAACGGGTTAACCTCACGTTCCTATACCTATACTCTTCCACGAGCAGAATATGATTCTATAACAAGGTCTAGCCATCCCAGTCATTCCTATTACGATGTAGGTTTAGTGGTTGAAATATTAGAGTCATATTGTACTCCTAATTCTGATGAATTGCAGAAAATTGGAGCAGAGGTTATCTCAAAGTGTATCGATCAACAAGATGATGAAGAAATTGTAAATGCCCTCTTGAGTTTCACTCAAGGAATCACTTATAAATCTGAATCAGAGGATCGAGCTCAATATCCCTTGGAAACTATTTTTAACAAAGGGGATTGCGAGGACTTATGCATTTTTTTCGGTTCATTAGTCGAAGCAACCGGATATAGTGCGATTCTCCTCTGCGTGGAAGTATGGGACCATGAAGAATTTGAATGGTTGGGGCATGTAATGGTGGGAGTGTATTTATCATTTATTCCAAGTGAGCATGATGGAACATCTAGTTGGTATTACGATATTGGGGGTTATGAATATTGGTTATGCGAGACAACCTATCAAGGATGGATGGTAGGGGAATTATCAGTCCAAGACTCAAGTGACATCAATGTCCTTTCATACGCATTCGTAGATTAATTTCAATCTCTTTAATCCTTTTCTTTTTTAATTTTTTATGTCCAATTATTATTTACCTAAGGAGAGAATTAATTCAAGGTAATGAATAATTGTTCTTGAAGTCCTAATTTTACCGGGACAGGAAATTCCCTATATCACAAGAAAACTTAGTATGCATTTCCAGTAAAGGTGAAGTTATACCAATTTCAAAAATTTGGAAACACGTTAACCCCGAAACTTCCAGCGATATAGTTGGTTTGATCTCTCCCTTATATTAAGGGAGAAAAAAATAGAGATAAGGAGTTATAATCATTTTTTTCGATACAAATATCGATCATATTTCACGAATTCTATCTTCTTCGAATCGGAATCCCTTAGAAATTTGATTCCTTGTCTAATTTCAGGCAAGATGCTACAAATTGTGAACTCCAACCGACTTAAATCTTTCACCATCAAGGGAAAACTCATTGATCCATCATCTATCTCGATATCTGCATACAGAATTGTTCCTTTGAGAGATACCTTTAAATCATAGATATTATGAGAGGATTTATAATTACCGCTAATTTCTTCAATAATTCTTTCCATCTCTAATTCTTTAACGTGCGACATGGGATCTATATTTAGTAAAATTGATAATGCTGCTCGCATTATAACAGAACTGTTCCCAGAACAAGAATTTTGCCCCACAATCACTCCAATTTTGAGATCTGGAATTAAGCCAAAATAAGCGCAACTCGTACCAACTCCTCCACCATGAAATAAGAAAGTGTGAGGAAAATAATTATCCTCTGTTACCCATCCTAAACAGTACTTTGGGTCTTTTCCGAATCCATAAGCACTATTAATCATCGGAGTCCACATTATATCAATAGATTGGGGAGCAAGTAATTGATTATCATGAAAATTGCCCTTTTGAAGGAACATTTGAGCATAATTCATCATCTCTTCCATCGAAACATATAACCCTCCTGGAGCATCAAGAAATTTATAAAGAGGAACGTCATTTTTTTTTGGCACCATTACATCGTTTTCTTTATGAGGAAGATATCCAGTCATTCTGTCATCATCCTCCTCAAATTCTTCTTTTGAAAACACCGCACGTTCCATTCCTAATGGTTTGAGAAACTCATTGCGGATGTAATCAGAGTAGGAAATTCCAGAAATTTGCTCAATTATGAACCCTAAACACGTGAACATGTCATTATTGTAGTAAAATTGCTCTCCAGTTTTAAATATGATAAAATCCTCGGGTTCTCCAAGATGTGCTTCAAAATCTTCTCTAGTCGTAGTGGGATATATCTTGCGATAGTCACCAAACGTATAAAACATTGAAAACAATCCCGTATCCGCCGCGGGCACTCCTGTTGAATGCGATAGCATGTGTTTTATTTTTATATCTGGATGCGTGCTAAATGGTGCGAAATTGAGATACTTGGAACCAGAATCCTCAAGTGAAATTTTTCCTTGTTCTACCAGTTTCATAATCGCACACGCAGTAAATGATTTAGTGATACTTCCAATACCTATGAGGGTTTGAGGTGTCATTGGAAGGAATCTTTCCAAATCACGGGCACCAAATCCTTTCGAATATATAATTCGATTTTCTTGGAAAATGCTAATTGCTAATCCAGGGATTTTACCTTTTCGCATGTACTTGCGAATAATCTTCTCTAAAAGGTCAAATTTATTTGACATACTAAATCACTTTAAAAAAATCAATAATTAATCTAAATCTAATATCACATAAAATACAATCTAGATAAAATAAAATTAGGAAAAAAAATTAATCCATCGCGTACTTCTTCGTCCAGGCTTCGGCCTTGGCTTCAAATTTCTTGAGAGCTCTAAAATATTGTTCTCCCGCCTCATGATTTAAAGGATCGCCTGGGTTGAAGAACGGAGGTTCCATGTGCATCATTCCCTTGAGGGCTTCTATAATGTTTGTTAAAGTCTTACTGGGTGTCCACCCGCTTGCTCCTGTTGAAGCATCTACTTTTCCTACGAGATCTGGATTGATCAAATCTAAACAGATGTTTAATTTCCCCGGAGGGATTGAGCTATCGATATTTGGATGCCACATAAGCGTGACTGCATATGCATAGGGTGGAGTGAATGGATAATTCTCTGGAAACTTAATTTCAAAAACGAATTTTCCTTTCGCGTATGGGTTTCCCTCCTTCCCGATGATGGTAAGTCGTAAATGGTCAATGCTTCGTCCCCATGGCTCAATGATAATATTTTTATCATCTTTAAACGCTTCTAGAGCTTCACTATAATCAGTTTCTTCTCTCAATTACTTTCACTTTATTGGAATTTGATAAATTAATATATAAGAATATGTAATTTTTGTTAATTATTTAGTTTAAGTTTTTGTTAAAAAACATTGTGACAAATATGATTTTTATGCTGAGTTGTATAATAGGAAAAAAGTAACAAGATTGAAAAATTTTTGTTTTAGGAATTATAAATTTCAAAATAAGTGTTTATATAAAATTCTATTTCAGGGATATGTTAATATGTATGGGACATTCACGAGAATTATTTGATAATCTTGATTTAAAACAAGATACTGAATAAATTCTTTTCCAATTCCACTCGAAAATAACTCGCCACTATGTTTGTAGTAGATTGCAACTTTAACTATTATTACATCTGTTAATGTAATTATATTTGATGCATTATGAACAGTAGGAACCATACTATGATTTAAATAAAATCCAAAAGACCAAGGGTCTAAAAAATGTCCTTCAGAGTAGTTCGAATCAAGAATTGAACAGTTATTATAAGTAATTGAGAGAGCTGTAAAACTTTGTGTATTGATGGTATACTCAAAAGTGTGATAATAAAATGGGTTGAAATGAAGTCCAATATCCGATTTAATGTCTTGCTTATATAAATTTAAGTCCTCACGACTGAAATAAAAATCTTTATGACTACATTCGCCTTCATCATAATTCAGATTAGCACTTAAATTAAAAGTCTCGACCCTATTGATGATTTCCTGTTCTCTGGGATCATTGATATCATATGTTATAGAATAATAGATGTTTCCCCTAACAATTATATAACTATTTATTAAAAGATACGCAAAAAAACCTAACAAAAGATATAATATTAAGTAGAATTTTCTTGATCTAATCATAAATTATCAGTGAGCATCCTGTCAAAAATTAGAATAATTAATTCAACTAAATTTAAAAACTTGTATAAGTTTTTATTATGAATGTTAAATATAATTTCCAAATTCATCACGTTCTAGTGAATTTAAAGCAAGATGGGTAATTAATTTTTTAAGTATTACATATTTAGCTCCTGATTCCATCTAACTGTTCTTTATTCAAATTATTAAGAAGAAAAGATGATTCTTGCCAATACACTTACTCCTTATCAGCAATTCAGAGCCTTAAAGGGGAAAAACCAGTTTAAGTAAGATAGCAACGAAAAACTTACCATCCTCACAAAAAACTTGTGAGGTTTAAATGAAGGATTATGAAGAAATAAGGAAAACTTGTATTTATGATTAATTCATGAAAAAAAAGGATAATTGCATTACATTTATATAAATAAAATGAGAGATATCTATATTTTAAGAGAGTAGAAAATGAGTTTTGACAATGAAGCGAAGGGAACAATACTCCAGAAAAATAGAATTCATTGTGGATAAAATTACGGTATTACCTGAAAATTTTGATGACATATTTATGATGGATGCTTTATTTTACCGGCTACAGATTTCCGTTGATGCTGCTATGGATATTATTGCTATGTTAAGTAAAGATTTAGGTATTACTGTTAAAGATGATTATTCAAACATTGATGAACTAGAGAAACTCAATATTTTTACAGGTGAATTTCTCAATGAAATTCGTCGATTAAATGGTTTAAGAAATATTTTAGTTCATAGGTATAATAAAATTGAAGAGGATTTAATTATTAAAGAGAAAGGTCATTTTGTAAACGTTTTGAAGAAATTTACTGAAATTGTGGAGAAATTTATTAATGAAAACCTTAAATTACCTGAATAATATTAGAAATGATTTGAAAACACTTGAAAAATATCAAGTTGTAATTTATGGAAGTTTTCTTACGAAGTATTTCATTCCACACAGATCTGATATCGACATTGCTATTATAACACCCAACCCTGAAAAAGAAAAAAATATTCTTCTTTTAAAAGAACTCGCTGGGGAGTGTAGTGTAAAATATGATATAAAAGTTTTCGAACTTTTACCTCTCTACTTGAAAATTGAAATTATCAATAATTACCAAGTGCTTTTTGGAGATCCACTTGATATCTCAGAATATTTCTATCATTTCCGCTCACAATGGAGAGATATGTCTCGGCGAGTCAAGGAAAATCAATTTAAAAACATTAATGAAAAGTTAGAATTATTAGAGAGAAGAACACTTCAAATTCAATAATATAGGTCCAAACCTAAAATATTTCGTTGATATATACTAATATCTTCAGTAGCAATATATTTATGCATATTCAAAGTCAGTAGCAAGTTTCTCCTCTTTTTCCATTAATTGTTTCAATTCCTGTGTTTTTCACATCTCGCGAAAAAAAGCATGTTAGACATTTTAAAGGTTAAACTAAAAATTTTAATTCTTTAAGCTCCTAAATCATAATATGATACTAAAATTCCAAAATAGTCCAAATCTGTGAGGTTTTCTATATTTCCTCGCACAAATCCAATTACTCTCCCCTTGTGATTATATAGTTCACCCTTTTCTGTTGAAAATCCCCTATCAAGGATTGTTAAAGCCGATTTGAGGATCCAGGAAAATTGAAATCAGACTCTGAATTTACCTTTTCATTCCAATTGACTCCTTTTTCTTCCTTAATCAGTTCTTTCTTTTCTTACGGAATCTCAACACCCGGGACTTCCACCTTTACAGTTTCAATTCTTCCACTTGATCTTTTTCCCTCTAAAAATTGATTTTAAAAAAATAGCCATAGGAACAACATACTACATGATATCCTTTCTATTGAGATGATAAAATAGTAAACAATAAATCTTCAGTTTTTGATATTCTTAAATAATTTTTAATGAGATTTCACTAAAAAATCGTAAAAATTATATTACTCGCTTTATTTAAAATTATATATATACCCCCCATGGCTCAGTTGGTAGAGCGCGCGGCTGTAGATTCTGATTCGCATGCTAAGGTTTATACCAATGATGCAATGTCAGCCGATACCGTGAGGTCCCCGGCTCAAACTTGCTTTCCGTTATGGAAGGGATGAGATTCCGGGTGGGGGGACTATTTTTCTCTAATTTATATATTTTAAGACTAAAAATTAATTCTTCATATAACAAAATTCTTATTTTAGTCGTAATTATTCAACACTAAAGCATAACAATATTAAACATTTGAGTTGAATGAAAAAAAAGAATACCGCTGTTGTAGGAGCTGGATGGTTTGGTCGAGCACACGTAAGAAATTTCCATGAACTTTCAAATTTATTGGCGGTCTGTGACAAGGATGAAAAAAAACTTGACGTTATTTCAGCTCAATATGATAAAGTCAATACTTATACAGATATTGATGACTTGATTAAAAACGAAAATATTGATGCAGTTAGCGTCGTGACTCCGCCAAAGTTTATCCCATCCATTTCAAAAAAATTCGCTGATGCTGGGATAGATATATTGATGGAAAAACCGATGGCATTAAAAATCGAGCAATTAACAGAATTTAAAAAATATGATAATCTTCGAATCATGCCTGGATTTATCGAATTGTTTAACCCTGTATTCGATAAATTGCTGGAATATATACCTGAAATTGGAGAAATTATATCGATTGTCTCAAAGCGAGTAGGGTTATATCCAAAGCGAGATTGGGATATGGGCGTGATATTTGATTTATCAATCCATGATATATATCTTCAGGAGAAATTGATGGGTAAGGAAAACATTGTAAATGTATTTGGAGTAAAAAAGTGCATTAAAAATAGTGAACATGCTGATGCTGTATTTATTATCCTTGATTTTGGAAGTGCAATTGGTCAAATAGAATCAAACTGGCTCACTCCCTCGAAATCGCGAAGCATGTATGTAAATGGAGAATATGGCGGCATATCCATTGATTTTATCACCCAACAAGTAAATATCAGAACGGGTATTGATCTTCAAGGAGAAAGACCAATCACTAAAGATGTGAACTACACGCCCTTAAGAGGAGATGAACCTCTAAAACAAGAAATTTTTAATTTTCTGTATGATAAAGAATTGAAAGTTAACTTAGATGATGGAATCAGAGCTTTAGAAATCGCGTTAAAGATCATAAATTTATAGAACAATAGAACAATAATATGTATTATTATCAAGTGTGAAGAAAAAAATGAACGAGAAAAAAGACGAACTTGAGCAATACGAGTTGGATCAGATAAGAATAAAAAAGATGAAAGCAATCATTGATGCCCAAAAAATGCAACAAGTCAATCAAGAAAGAGCAGGAAATATGTATGAGAAGATTGATTTCATACTTAGAGCAGTTTTACATCCTTCTGCCTACTCTCATCTCAATAAACTCAAGAATGATGAACCCGAGGTTTATCAACGGATATATAATGAATTAATAAGTCCAGATGTATTTGAAAGCATTGATTATCTTGTAGCAGTCGTAAAACAACAGGGAGGAGTGCCTCGGCAAATCCCCTTGGATGCTATCATCTATATAGAACGAAAAATCAAGGGGATAAAAAGTACGATAAAGGTAAAGCAAGGAGATGGCGAAGTCATGGATTTAGGATCCTACTTAACTAAAAAATGATAAAAAAGATTTCTATTTATTGCTCACGAGCTGAAATTATAGCAACAATTTCCCATTCTCCATTTTCAAGGGAATTAGCGTCAATACTTGAGAACTGAAACGCAAAGGGTCTTTTAAATATTTGTTCAATCATTGGACTGAAGGAACTCACGGCGAATATCAAAAGTCTTTTTAATATACCTTCAATATTACCTTCTATGTTCATTTGCGTCATGACATCTTTTACTGTTTCAACTTCTCCTTCGTTATAATGATACTTATAAACGAGCTTAAAATCGACTGGAGTTGGGGCTTCGGGATCTTCAAGGGTCAAACCCCTTTTACGGAAAGGAAACAGAATCGACAAATAAAATGTAAATATTTCTTCATAATGATCCTTTAGCATATAGGAAATTTGAGATCCACTCTTATAAGTCGGCCAATATTTCTCCATCAACTCTAATAGCCGGGGGTAATTTTTGTATTTATTTTCACTTTCTTTCTGGAGATAATTCAATAGCTTGTTTTTAATGGGTTTAAATTCGTTATCTCCCCCAACCCTTATAATAAATTTTCTAAATCTCTGACTCATGATCAAAAAGAAAGCTTTATTTTAAATTGAACTATTCTCAACCATCTTTATTTTTTAATATGATATTTAAATATTATAAACTTTGGTTTTGAGTGTTTTTTGATTAGTGTATTCAAAATTAATATAAAAAAGATTAATAACTCGCTAATTTATATCTTTATCATGGTGCATGTAGTCGGTCTTGTATATACCGAGGAATACCAATCCTATAATTTTGGACCAAGACATCCGTTGCGTCCACTGAGATTAAAGCTCACGTATAGCTTGATGAAAGAATTGAATCTTTTAGACCACCATAATTTGAAATTGATAGAACCACGAATTGCTACGAGAGAAGAACTTGAACGTGCTCATTCTTCTGATTACGTAAATGTAGTGAAAAGACTCAGTGAGAATCCAGAAGATAGGTCTATATCACCGCATGTCTATGGATTAGGTCCTGGGGATAATCCTATCTTCAAAAACATGTATGAAGCCTCTGCGCTTGTATGTGGAGCTAGCATTACAGCAGCAGATTTAGTTTGGAATGAAGAAGATATTCACATCGCATTTAATCCGGCAGGAGGACTTCATCATGCTCATAAGAATAGAGCATCAGGATTTTGTATATTTAACGACATTGCTGTTGCGATTCATTATTTAAAAAAACTTAAGCCAGATATACGAATAGCTTATTTAGATATCGATGCTCATCATGGAGATGGTGTTCAAGAGCTATTTTATGAAGATCCAGATGTTTTAACAATTTCTTTTCACGAGAGTGGGAAATTCTTATTTCCAGGAACGGGAAACACAAACGAAATTGGAGAAGATCTTGGTCAAGGCTTTTCAATAAATTTCCCACTTTTACCGGGAACTTCTAATAGAATGTTCCTAAAATTGTTTCGATATTGTGTTCCTAAAATATTACAGGCATATTCACCAGATCTTTTATTAACCCAATTAGGGGTCGATATGCATTATAACGATCCTCTTACTCAAATGGGTCTTTCGATTTCTGTCTATCGAGATATCGCACAAACCATGCGAACATGTGCAAGAGATTACTGTCAAAATCGATGGCTTGCTGTTGGAGGAGGAGGTTATTCTATGACCGTTGTACCTCGTGCTTGGACGATTTTTTTATCCAAAATGCTTGATGTTGATCTAAAAAACGAATTACCTGAATCTTGGATAGCAGAGGTAAAAAAAGAAGTACCATATGAGGAGGTCCCGATTTTACTTTGGGATAGAGATGATAAATCTGAAGTTCAATTGCTTTCACATCCAGAGATAGCAAAAAAAATGATTGATTATAATAAAGATTTAAGACAATTATGTGATGAGGAATATATTCCTCGCATTACTTCTCGAACGTAGATTAAATTAGAGAGTTATCAAATTATTCTTTTCTAATAACCAAGTATCGATATTAAAATATTGTTGTCTTTCTTGATCTGATACGTAATTCGATCTTATTGCTGATTTAGGAATCCAACATTCTCGATCATTCTGAAAAGTGATCAATAGTGCCTTTTGAGTTTCATTTTTTATTGCTCCTTCTACTTGACAAGAGGGTTTTTCACTTGTTTCTGTGTTTTTTTGGATAGTAGGTCTTGGAGAATTTGATACTTGTTCATTGGTGTCTTTATGATTAGTCATATTTTGTTTTCCTTTCCACCCCTCTGAAAAATTTGAACTTGTAGCATATTCAATTTTCTCACTGAGCATGTGATTTAATAATAATCTGAGAATCTCGATTTGAGAGAAACTCAACATTTTGGAATAGCTTCCAATATTGATATATAACCTTTCTTTTCTTTCATTCTCCCATTTAAAAGTGATTTGTGTCTTTGTATCATTAAAATTATGATAGCTTGCCCAATTCTCTAATCTTTTATGCAAGACTTCACTAATCATGATCATTTCATCTAAGCTGCATTTAATTGTCTTACCTTCACCTTTAGATGGTTTTTCCCAGAGCCCATCAGCCTTTTTTTTAATACATTTCAAGAAAATAAAAGGTTCATTTCTAGAAGAACTTTGAATGGTCAATCCAGATGATTTACCGAAAAAGCTTTGACTATGCTTATCAACCATGATGCTCACATTTTATGAACAATTTATTATTTTTAATTACATGCGGATTGCCAATTTATTGTTTTACAATAGAAATTTCTTGTCAAATGCTATGTTATTTTATCAAGAAAGTCGTAATAAATCTAATCACGAAGAAATTGTACAAAAAAAGAGGGTAACATTTTAAAATAAGAAAACATTTTAACGGGGAGACGAATGAGGGAGTTCTACTTGTTCAATTAATTGGTAAATATGAATTTAATTAATGTCCCTCTTCTCTTCTTTTTTGCTTAAGATATTGATAATATTTTTCATCCCTTTTTACATCTTCCTCACTGTACTTTAATCCGAATACAGGTGCAAATATCCAATTTAATACAATGGGTATAATAAATAAGAGAATGAATGGAAGGAAGAATAGTACATAAAGCGCTAAATTAAGATCCATATAGAAGTCTAAACCATAAGGAATAATATAGCTCAATTGAAAATTAACAGTATCATTTATAGGAATTCCTCCAGTTTTAAGAGATAGTTCAATCACACCATTGCAAGTCAGATTATTATTTTTGTCGACAGTGACATATAATCTACTCACGGCATAACTTCTTAATGGAACATCGAATTCGTGTATTCTTACATTTACAAAATGATTATCATTTAAATAAAAAATTGAAGTAGATAAAATCCCATAATTAACAACATTTCCAGTTGAGATTGTGTCAATTTCAGTATAAAGATAATAACTTATTTCACGTTCACGTTCTAAACGTATATGCAGATTAACACCTGCAGTACCATCGCTATAGGAATTTATATAATTATCCTCTGCATTGAAAATTCCGACACCAAAAACAGTTCTAAAGTTAAATACAACATAAATAAAAACTACTAGTAATAATATGCTGATGATCAAACTAATTATAAAATACCTATTTCTTTTTTTAAATTTTATACTAACTCCTCTCACTGAAATAATTCAATTTTAAATCATTAAAGTATCTTAATAAAGATTATTAATAATTTAAATAACGAAAGATAAAATTAGTATTTTTATAATTTAATCTATGTTTACCTAAAATTAAGGATATAAACAGGATAAGTAACTAAAGGTCGTGTTATAGATCAAAGAAAAATGAAATTCAAAAATCAAGGATACTGGTCATTTTTAATAGCGAATATTGATATTAAAGTGATAACCAAACAAAAAAAGGTACATTCTTAATGCAAGATATCATTTCAATGAAAAGTACTCATTCAGAGTCTCAATCTCACAAGGTAATGAAATATCTATTGCATAATTTTCTGTACTCGAATAACAATTCAATCATCAAAAGAGCTCTTGAAAAATATTTTGGTAATCGATTTGCTGACATCTATTTCAAGTTAAGTGATGGATATGAAATTGTTATTGAAGTCCAAAATTCTAATATTTCTGTTAATGAAATCATATCAAGGACTAAAGATTATAATGAGAAAGGAGTTCATGTGCTTTGGATTCTTCACGGTGAAGGTAAGTGTGTTGCTTCAGCAAAATATCCTCAAGATCTAAAACACGTGAGAATCAGTCCTGCGGAAAATTTTTTACATGGGCTTTATGGTGGGCGAGTATATTATCTTAATATTAACTTGAAAAAAACTCCTTCTATATCCGCTTTTTTCGCATTACATTTTTCAAAACCAATTAAGAAACGCTTGCGAAAGAAGTTTAAAACCCAATTTGATAGTTATTATATTAGAGATACTCACCATGTAAATTTATCTAATTTGAATTTTTTATGTACAACATTTTCAGGATATAAAATTGCTCGATTCTATGATAAAAACGTTAAAAGCCTACTGAAATCACTTATTACATCCTATTGTCAAGGAAAAAGGAAAGTTATCAATAAAACTCAATTAAAACAAATTATAAAGAAATTTCACAAAAAATTTGGAAAATATTTGATCTATGATGTATTATTAGATTTGGAAAAAGAAGAAATAATAGATATTAATACCACGTTATTAAAAAAGATTAAAAAGAAAATATCTTAAGTATACAAATTCAACTCGATTGAAGGTAGATTTAATGATTGCTTTTAACGTCTTTTTTTATAATTTTTCTATTTGATGTTTTTACTCCTTGGTATTCAACATGATGGGAAAATTATGAAAAGAGAATATATTCTTTAATCCATTTATCAATTAAATACTCATAAATTTAAAAAACTGTTTCAATTTTGTTATTTTTATCGATCTTTATATCCTGCTTCACGATCAATTTAAAAAGTCACTAAATTTTTGAATTTTATTTCTCACCTCCCATTAGATGGAATTTCCCTTTCGTCCCGTGAAAAAAAGAGATAATTTTAAATAGATAGATGTTCAATTATAAAATAATGATCGGAGGTCCATGATAAATCAATATATATTCTTATACCTAAAGCCGATGAATCGGCCAATACCTCAACCCTTAACCCTGTTATTAGATAAATACAATCTCCTCTTATAAAATTTTTAATTTATCTTGGCATCCGATTTACTACTTTCTTTTATTAAATTTTTTAACGAAATATCTTAATGTATGATAGCCAGATATGTTTATCTCATCCTAATCAAAAATCCACTATACAGATACTTGAGTACTTTTCTTTTTGATGAATAAAAAATAGAGATAAAATTTTGAATTTTTCTTCAAATTCTCCAAAAATATAAAAAAAAAATAGCCTATTATCTCTATAAGAATAAAAAATAATTATTTAGAGTTGAAGTATTAGTTGGTCCAAACACTCAAATTGAGCACGGATTTAGAAATTGAATTTGACGAAAAAGCCCCAATGACACTTTATGAGATCATCATAAGTGACATTCTCATTCCAAGGTATAAGGAGAATGCTGATTGGAACTTGAGCATAAATATCATCTTAGAAGAAATGAATCGTCTTATTTCTGAATATGAATTAGATCCTAAGCTAAAGTTAGGATTATTAAATCAAGTAGAAGAACATTTGGATAAAGATATTGAGGAATTAACAGGTGTTGCAAAAATTGAAATATTATTTCTTAATATGGATGATTATGTTGAGGATATTAAGAGATTGATTATCTCTGGGGCAACTAAAGCACAAATCCGAGAAGACATGGCAAAATTAATATTCCCTCTTACTACATTTGAGTTAGGAGAACTCTTTATTTTTTTAGGTAGACGGGCATTCTTAAAATAAGCTAATTTAAAATTTCCTTTTCTCTCTTTTTATTCTTTCAAGGAGAGGTTTGTTATTGGACGTGATTGTAATGTATATAATATCTCATTTTTAAATGCCCATTCAATATCTTGAGGATAATTAAATACTTTTTCGATATTTAATCCTAAATTATAGAGTTTTAACAAGTGTTCATTCTGTAAACAAAATTTATTCTTTATCTCAGGCTCATTCTTAACAATAATTGTAAATGGACCATTAGGATTCTTTATAGATCTTATTTCTTTATCTCCAACTTTACTACTTACTACATTGAACTGATTTTTATCTATAATAATTAAATCGGGTATTACGGAGTTGTTCGTTATTGTTTCACACAAACCATAACTACTGTTTATTAACATTTGATTTATGTTGTTGTTTAATACATTTATCGTGAATAATACACCTGCTATCTCAGAATCTATCATCTTTTGTATTATCACAGACATATTTATAGCAGGTAATTCAATTCCATGTTGTTTACATTTCAAAAGATATAACAAATTTTGAGGTGAAAAAAGAGATGCCCAACAACTTTTTATGGATTTGATTATTTCCACCAATGTGTTATTAAATAAGAAGCTTTCTGCTTGTCCAGCAAATGAGAAGTGATCTTGATCTTCGATATTTGCTGAGGATCGAATTGCAAATGAAACGTCTCTTCCAGAATTCTCTTTAAATCTTACGAGGGCTTGTTTCAATTCAATAATACACTCTTTAGGGAATTGATAACTTTGTATTATTGTCTGGATATTATTCGAAAAGTTTACTACAGCTTTATGGGGATTTGATTTGGAAAAAAGTAATTCAATTTTTTCAGAAATATGCAATTTTTTAATTGCTTCCGTGTAAGCCCGCGTATTTAGAATGAAACATGGTGGAATTCTAATACCATTATCATGAAGTTTAAATAGATTCATTCCTTTACCCCCCATAACTTTTATATTGGGGGGGTTTTCTCCTAAAAATGAAAAATAATTATAGTGTGTCAATTTTCTGCTATCTAAAGGTTTTTAATCTTCTAAAAGATATATAAGTCCTTTGTTATCTCCATCATATTTTATCTCAACTTGTTTTCCAATGAGTATTGAAGTATCTTCAATACTAAGTTTTGTTCCCATAATACAAGGAATTCCAAATTCTCTTGATATTATAGCTAGATGGGATCCTGCACCACCTGTTGTGCAAATTGTACCTGTAAGCTCTGATAAAATAGGACCAAGGGTAGTAATCCCTGCATCATCAACTAGACAGATTTTCCCGTGAGCAGTATCAAATAATTGGATCACATCTTCAATTGTTTTAACATGGACTAATTCTCCTAATACTTCTTTTTTTGAAGAACAAGATAATCCTTCGCCGATCAATTTCATAGCATATCTACCTAGATAATTCAATTACATGATACTTGTATGTTTTATTTTTGTTTATGACTTAAAACTTTTTACGAAATAGCTTCAAATATGCGGATAACAATATAAATATAATAGATTAATTTTTGTTAAAATTTTAAATTGATGATAATGAATGTGCAAGAAGCAAATGAACTTATAACCCACGCCTCAGAACTTGTAGATTATCAAGTATCGAAGAGAGGGTTGTTAGAAACACAGTTATTTCCCGTTACTGCGTATATATGCGTCTCATTCTATAACGCATATGACATGTTGTACGATATTTTAAAAAAAGTTTCAGAAAAGATAACTCCGGAACAATTAGGAATCGAAAGTCGAAAAATCTTGTCTGAAATTCAAGCTTTAAGTATCTTTTATATCCCATTATACTACATGGTGGGTAGAATGGGAGAAATTCATCAAAATAATGGAAATCCTGCAAGTGAAACGATAGAAAAGCGTAATGAAACATTATTTATTCTGGATTTTTGGAAAAGACTAGCAGAATCTTATTTTCATGGAAAATTATCCGTTTTTGATTCAGATAAGAAAAATATGGCAATTAACCAAAAAGACGTGGATTGGACTGTTGATCATTTAGTAGATATCACTAAGCAACACGCGGGAAATATAAAACGAACCATGGCAAATCTTGAGATCGTTTCTTTCCTAGATGAATGCGAAGCACGGGCAAAATTATGTGATCATGGTCCGTATATCATTAACGATAATGAAATTTTAGTATTTCGTGAAATTTCTCATTTATTCGATGGAAAAGAACTCCATTTCCCATGGTCTGAAACTCAAGCAACAGCTCCTTTCAGTAATATTGCATTTGCCTATCGCTTAAAAGATATCAGTGTTGAATTTGATGATTTTGCTTCAATGGACACAGATCCCGCTGATTTTACTAACCATATTACGGGAGCAGCAATCTTTACCCGCGATAAAGATATTATTAAGCCATTAGATTTTGACGTGTTAGAAGGATTCAATGAGTATGCCACAAAAGCAAACAAGGAACTCTTCTTAAAATTTTCAAAATGGGACCGTAAGCAACGACTTATTGCTGGAGCTTATGCTTATTGTTATGGATATGCTCGATACACCAATCAAGTGGGTATTACTAGCAATTTTAATTGGGATCTGACTGAAAAAACAATGAACAAATATATTCCAGCATTCATGGAATCCGATTTTGACCCTGGAATTCCTCGGTTAATGAGAAGTAAAGCAAAAAAGAAAAGGGAAGGTCCATCCTTGTATTTACTCCCAGAGGAATGATTTCTATGGATATCATACCATTGGGGTTGAATGAAAAAGATGAACTATTACATCAACCTACTGAAGAAATAAAATGGCGAGAATCTTATTATTTTAATTGGACTGATTTAACTAATAAAGTATCCGGATTTTCTACAATTGGAATAGTCCCTAATGAAAACAGAAGAGAGTTCGTATTTTTATTATTCCTTGAAGATCGAAATGAGATTTATTACAAAGAACCACTCTTAGAAGAATATGATCAAGAAATTACTACCATGTTGCGAGATAAAAGACTTTCGTACATGCTTTTGAAGCCTTTCAAAAAATGGAAAATATCATATAATTCCCGTAAGTTACGACTTGATTTAACTTTTGAAACGAGATTTCCCACTCATAATTTTGGTGTCGATTCTTCTAAATCTTGGCATCAGCATTTTGAATCATCAGGGATAATCTCGGGGAAATTATCTACGAATGATGGAGGAATCACTAAATTAAATGGATATGGACAACGCGATAAAAGTTGGGGGTTTCGAGATTGGCATCAGTTCGATAAATGGTATGCAGGACATTTTCAATTTAAAGATTGGTCCTGCGCCTTTCGGAAAGATTATTCCAAGGAGAAAATCGATTTATCAGGACATGTGTCAAAGAAAAAAGGGAATACTTTATTAAACTCTTTAGAAATCGAAACAGAAAATGATATGGATCAATTCAAAAGTCCAATAGCAGCTAATTATGAGTTCGAGGATGATGAAGGAAATCCATATAAGATCAAATCAATTAGAATGTTTAAAACATCTTTTATTCGATTTGTTCGTGATTTTTCCGGTGGTTTTACCGAACTTTTTGAGCAAATGGTAATCGTGAAAAATTTGAAAACGGGAGAAATTGGATCTGGAATGATGGAGCATTTAAGGACGAAAAGTATATCTTAGGGAATAATTCGTATTAATCTAAAGAAAATTATAAATAATGTTTAGACGTATTAGATATGTTAAAACATAATTAAGGTGAAAAAATTGGTAAAATTCAAAAGAGGACACCTCTTTTACCCTAAAATTCCTGTAAGTGCCATTTTAGAAGACACTGCAGAAAGGTTTCCTGAAAGACTTGCTTTTATATACCCTAAAAAATTAACTTTTCGAGAGTTTAAAGCAAAAGTAGATATTTTTGCTACCATATTGAAAAATTTAGGTGTAAGAAAAGGGGATCGCGTAGCATTATTTGCTCCTAATTCAATCGAGTGGGAAATTTCTTTTTATGGATTGGAGAAAGCAGGAGCAATCCTGGTCCCGATGAATCCACAATTTAAAGAAACTGAAGTGAAGTATGAATTGAATGATTCAGGCGCTGAAATCATAGTTGTTTCTCAATATCTTTATTCCAATGTAGAACCCGTTAAAGAACAAACGGATCTTAAGCATGTTATAATTATCGAATCGGAAGCAACTAAAGATAGTTTACCAAAGGGAACTTTAGGTTGGTCAGAATTAATGGATTCAACAACACCAAATCCTCCAGAGTATACATTTAATGTAAAAGAGGATCTTGCTGCTTTGGTATACACCAGCGGAACTACAGGTTTACCAAAAGGTACCATGCTCACCCACTATAATATAGTTTCAAACGTAGTTCAAATATCACAGCTATTCGAATTAAGTGAACTTGATGTTGCCATAATTGTACTCCCACTTTATCATATTTATGGATTAAATGTTGGGATGAACCAATCAATCTGGTTAGGTGCAGCACAAGTAGTAACACCCAGATTTGATGTAAAAGAATTTTGTGAACTCATTGAAAAATATCAAGTATCATATAGCTTATGCGTTCCTCCAATATTTTTAGCAGTTGTTCGTCACCTCGAAGACCCAAATAATAACGGATACGATTGGAGCAATCTTAAGATCTTTAATAATGGTGCGGCCCCTATCCCTCTCGAACTCCTCGAGAGGTTTGATAAACTCGCGAAAGAAAAATGCAACGCAAAAGAAGTAACAGTACAACACGGATGGGGTCTAACTGAAGCTTCTCCCGTAGTGGCAGTCAACCCCATGTATCGTCCCAAAATGGAATCTCAAGGGACTCTCATTCCCGATACCTATCATAAAATAATTGATGTAGAAACAAACAAAGAATTGCCAGAACGCGGCCAGGTTGGTGAATTAGTTATTAAAGGTCCTCAAGTCATGAAAGGATATTGGAACAGACCAAAGGAAACCGAAAATTCCTTCTGGACTGATCCTAGCACGGGGGAGAAATGGCTAAGGACGGGCGATATGGCTCATATAGACGAAGATGAATATGAACATCTTGCTGACCGCATCAAAGAAATGATCAAGTATAAAGGATGGAGCATTGCTCCCGCTGAACTTGAAGATTTATTGTTTAAAAACCCCCATATATTTGATGCTGCTGTTATTGGCAAACCTTCGAAAGAGCTCGATATCGGACAAATCCCAAAGGCTTTTATTATTTTAAATGACGAATCCCAAGGAAAAGTGAGCGAAGAAGACATTATGAATTGGGTAGCTGAACGGATTTCAGCGTATAAGAAGATACGGGAGGTCGAGTTTGTCAATTCAATTCCGAAATCGGGATCAGGTAAGATTTTAAGGCGAGAATTAATCGAATTAGAAAGAAAAAGGGAAAATTAAGAATAAAAATAAAGATACATGCTAATCTTCTTTATTCAAAAAAGATTTCTGTGAGTTTTTCTTTTACTTCCACTATTTCGTACAAGAAATAAAGAATTCATTACGAAAACTTTCATAGGATAAAGTCTAAGGTTTATTAACAACTTAAACATAGTATCGTATATACATAATTTTAGGAGAATAGTATAATGTGTCAATGGTGTTTAAAACACGGTGCAGGTAAGAAATGGTATCTTAATTCACGTAATTATCATGCCGATCAACTTTCCTCCGAAGCTGAAATGACAGATTATTTAACGGAGCAGTGGATGAATTTTGAACAGATTTATATAAGGAAAATTGCTGGTTTTTCTTCGAAAGACTTGGGATATAAACTCAAGATGCCAATAATTGGTCGAATCTTAAGATGGCGGGCGGAAAGCATGATTCATAGTGAATCGAAAAATAGGAATGCAAAAAATGCAGATGGTCACTTTGGTCAAGTTATCCCCTTGGAAGACGCTCAACTAATCATGTCGGAGCTTGCAGCAGAGCCTATCATATGTAATTACTGTATGTGTAGGTGGATGCAGAGAAAAGAGAAGGAAGCTGTATGCATTAATTTTGGAGTGTTATCCGAGGTATTAGAAAAACTGCCCCGATTCATCCCTAAAGACAGAACCTATAGAATAGATAGAGAAACTGCGATGGAAAAATTGGAGGAATTTAACAAGAAAGGATATATTTCTTCGGTTTGGTTTCAACCAGTTCCCTATATAAACGCCATTTGTTCATGTGAAAGTCCTGAATGCGGCGGATTTACTCTAAGGAATAATTTTGATCTGCATGTAATGTATAAAGCAGAGTATATCATCCAATTAGATCAAGATAAATGCCAAGGTTGCAAACAATGTGTTGCAATGTGCCAGCTGAATGCGATTCGCTTCATTCCTTCAATGAACAGAGTAATTATTGATTATGACAAGTGCTTTGGTTGTGGAATCTGTCGTCATGCGTGTAAAAATGATGCGTTGAAATTAATTCCAAGGGAGGAATATCCCGGATTTGATGGAACATATTAGGTGATTATCATGAGTAAATCTAAAAATAAGAAAACCCGAACAAAAATTGAAATTGATTATTCAATTTGTGGGGAAGGAGGTAAAATTGATCCACGTGATTGTAGTCTCTGCATGAGATCGTGTGATCCCGCTGTTTTTGTCATGCATCCCACCATCGGTACCGAAAAGAAACAAGAAGATCCATACGATCCCCAAGATTGGAGGATAACTCCTATATGGGGCTCACTTTGTACAAGATGTTTCAAATGCGTAAATGCTTGTCCAGAAAACGCAATAACTATTACTTGGTAATAAAGCAAGTATTTTTTTAAATTTTTTAAACTCAAAAATAGAATGATAAATCTACTTTAATACAACTTCTTTTGCGGATTTGTATAAATAATCAAAATAATAATTAGCTGCGGGACCGAAGGCGACATGATCAGTTAACGCACCAAAATAACTGAGACCTTTAAAGAATTTTTGTGTTAATATAATAAATGCATCTTCTCCTTCATCCATGACTATGCATGTTCCAAATACTTGATCCCTAGAGCGAATAATAGCTATTTCAGAATATTTCTTGAGTATATCGTGGAATTTCTTGTCCTTAAGCGAGCTTTCTTCAACTAAAATTTTAATGTCTGTCACACCTCGAGCTCTAGCTTTTTTAGCATCATCATAGAATATGTCTAAAAATTCATGTTCGGGGCACACTAAGTATATTGAGTTGTGTGCTTGATTTATTAAAGAAAGACCGCGACTAATACACGCATTTCGACCTCGATGGATATATAAAGCAACTTTTATAGGAGTATCATGTGATTCATATATAGGGGTGAGTTCATGGATTATCTTGTTTGAATGTTCATCGAAGCTTTCGTTATATTGTTTTTTTGCTATCACTAATGCTTCATCTGGACTTTTTGAAAAATACTTCGAGGGACGGGATGATTCCTCTTTTAAAATCCACATTTTATCTTTTTCCAGTTGAGTTAAGATGTTATAGATCCGCGAGTATGGAACTCCTGAGGCATCAGAGAGCTCTCTCGCATCCATTGGACCTTTGCTTATGAGTGTGAGATATATGGCAATTTCATAGTCAGTGAGTCCAATAGATCGAAGTGCTTCTTTAACATTTTCAGGAATTTCTTTCGAGATACTTTTTCACCTTAATCGCTATTGACTTAATTTGTGAGGTTTTGAAAATTTATAAGAATTTTCAATTTATAGAGGAATAATACTAATTATAATAGTAATCATATTAAAAATTTTGTGATACATTTTTATTATGTTTTTCACCAAATATTGCCCGAGCAAGGCAGTCCTCTCGTGACCATCATTTTTTCACAAGAATCATTCACATTTAAAGTAATAACCCTAATAACTTGGTGATGTGTGGAATTATAAAACATCCTCATCCGCCTCCGTCATCTATTGGATATGTAGTAGCCATATTTACAGAGATCAAGATAATCAAAATAGCTGATATGATGACTGCCGCAAGGAGAATGTAAAGTGTTTTTTTATTTCTAGATGGTTCTAAAAGTTCAGACGTCATTATAATTGGTTAAAATTTTATTTATATTAATATACATAATTTAAGATTAAATATTTTTAGAATTTTTTAAATGTTCCTTCAAATATTTGGTTTTAAATCTCTGTCTAAAAATTTCGGGATTTTCAGCTTTTCTAAGGACATAATCTTCGCATTTTTCATATAAGAGGAGCATTTCTTCGTATAATTCTTTGACTTTTTCATTTGGGTATATAATTTTTTTAACAAGTAATTTTAATACGCTTTCATTAATTTCAGTCCAATTTTTATCTTTGTGGACCGAATCATAGAAAGATTTCGCACTTCTTATAGCTGCTCCTAGAGCTGCTGAGTTCGTGAGTTCAAAAATACGTACGGGTGAGTTAAATATATCGGCGGCAACTCGCATGATCTCTGTATTTATTGATGCTCCCCCAGTTGCATGGATTTCACTAGCTTTTTCACCAATCCATCTTGAATGTAATTTCATCGATAAGAATTGTGCTTCTATAATAGCTCTCACGTTTATTTCTGGATCATTCTCATTAAACCCAAATCGATATACTTTAGGGTTTAGTACAAGAGGGACTATTTCTGGAAAAAAGTAGGGTAGCATGATATTTCCATTATTACCTGGAGATGTGCTGAGTAACATGCTGGAAAATTGTTCCCAAGTTAAACTAAATTGATTTTTAATCTCCTCCCTTGCTAATGAGCCATTCTTAAAACATATTAAACTCATATAATCACCCGTAGGAGCACCAAATACGTGCCCTTCTCCTTTATAATCGAGAGATAGTTGTTTCATATATCCAAAATATGTATCACTCGTTCCTAAACTAATTGCTGCTTTCCCTTTGGAGGTCATTCCCACCCCTATCAAGCTATTTGGATTATCTCCTGACCAAGCTATTAGTAACGTCTTTGACGAAAACCCATATTTCTCATTAAAATAAGGAGCAATTTTTCCTATAATTTCATAAGATTTGACAAGAGAAGGCAATTTTAGGAGTAAATTTGGTGCTGTTGCTTCCATAGCGTCTTGATCCCATTGATTGATGGTGATATTCATTAAATTCATTCCTGCACCATCTCCGTGATCAATAGGAGCATTCTTTCCTAACAATATAGAAGCCATATAAGAGCTGATTAAATGAATCACATGCGTTTTGGCATATTGTTCTGGTTGATGTTGGTAGAATTTTCTTATTTGGGGACCTGAAAATCGTTCAAAAGTATTTGAACCCGTGAGTTTAATCACATTTTTACTACCTCCCAATTTTTCTCTAATTTCTTGACATTGTTTTGAAGTGCTCGAATCCATCCACACAGGACTTGTTTCTCGTGAAAATGTCCCATTTATTTGATCGCTTAAATTAGAGTTAGAATTCAAATTTTTGAGTCTTTTTTCAAATGTATCATTGAGATATACGGTACCATGTTGTTGGGCCGAACCAGAAATAGCTAAAATTGTATTCATTGCTATTTTATCCTTCATCATTTTATGAAGTAAAAGTTCTAAGGCTTCTACCCACATGATTGGATTTGAATGAACCGTAATTCCATCATCAAGTATATAAACTCCGTTTTGAGTTTTGTAATGAGCCAAATCTTTATCATAGATCACTTCATATTTCTGAATGATTTGAAAAGAATTGAAATCAAATAAAATCCCGGTAAGCCCTTGAGTGGAACAATCAAGCCCTAAAAATAGCTCC
>Ga0315536_1000050_pt1 | contig 49403 bp, 61 predicted proteins | sample SalMarSW160230MG_FD_203093 | JGI IMG/M metagenome (GOLD analysis project Ga0315536, IMG submission 203093) | Salt marsh sediment microbial communities from the Plum Island Ecosystem LTER, Massachusetts, United States - Salt Marsh Sediment SW1602-30 ...
CCTATTTCTCCTTCAGTTTCTTCTTAAGCCTCGTAATGTATCCACGTAATCCTGATATCTTCTTTTCGAGATAAGCTGAGTACTCTACTTTTGAATCATACCATCTTTTATACCTATCTTTTTCGCTTATCAAATCGTTGTACCTATGCGCCATTGCCTCTGTTGCGTCTGCTATCCGTTGCAGTGATCCTGCGTTTATATGTTCGATTGTGTTGCTTGACGTAAAATCTCTTTTGCTCGATTCTCTAAGGTTCTCACCCATTTGTTTCCTCCTCCCCTCTCAGCGTGGAGAGGGCTTCTTGTGTTCTTTGATATGCCCTAACAAGTTCTATTCTGCGGTTTGCAATTAGTTCTTCCTCAACATATTCAAATGCTTCCTCGGCAACATCAAGTTTCTCCTCCAGACATGCAATCGTATGTATTTGGGATTTCTCGATACCCCGAAGGTTGGCTATCTCTTCCTTCAGCGCCTTGTTCTCGGCTTCGAGGGCTTGGATTTTATCTGCTTGCTCTTTCTGAGATTTATATAAGCTGCATGTTTTTACTTTTACAGAATCATCTTCGCATCCATCAAGACAGCATGTATTATCGTATTCGGAACTGTATAATGGACAATATTTTACGTTACACACTTCCATCCCTATTTCTCCTTCTCTTTGCTTTTCAGCATCGGACAATTCTTTTCTGTGCATTTATGATTCGGTGCTTTGTTTGGTTCCCTATTAAATTGACACATTTCCGATATGTTGTATTCACATATACTCTGTATACACTCAAATTCAATCAGGTATTTCATCCCTCAACCTCCCTCCCCTCTCAGCGTGGAGAGGGCTTTCTGTGCTATATTATGAAATTTCCACATCCAGCCCATGGATACTCACACTAAACTTGGCATATTTTATAGACATTATTTAACCTCCTCCAATTCCCATTCATACATCCACACAGAGTACCTAACTCCATCATTCCAGTATACTACCCTATACATTTCGCCTCTGATATCTGTAGCCATAGAGTCTATCTGACCTTCTATGTCTATAGCCTTCACCTTTACACGATCCTCTATATTGTACTTAAAACTCACCTCAACCATTATATGTAATCTTTATATACATCTTACTGATCATCCCTATTTCTCCTTATTGAGGTTGCAACTATCGCACCTTTCCCGGTAATACTGTTCTTTACATCTTTTACACATCCCATCCTCCAACTCCTTTACCCGCTGTTTCAGCTCCTTGTTCTCTGCTTCGAGCTTGGCGAGATTGTATCTTGTGTATATTAATTCAAATTCTAAACTTTCTGAGTCTTCGTTAAAGGTTGTTTCTTCCATCCCTATTTCTCCCTTTCGTTTGATTGACATTTATGTCTATTTGCCTGTACTTACTCATATGTACAAACATTATGGCACATTGAAAACCTGTTGACAACTAAAAATATATTTATTTGTCAACCCATTTATTTTCATAGTTTAATCCATTTGTTTCTTACAAGAAAGTCCGCAATAGCTCCGTCGAGCAACGAAACAGTAGACTCTCCTCTGTGTTTTATACTTTTTCATAGATCCTCCAAGTCCATCAGAATGTAACAATTTGCTATTGCGTGAGCGAGATGCGGAAGACCGTCTTCTTTGTCGTTTTTTTCTCCGCCCTTCCATGCTCCTATATGTCTGCGTAAGGCATTATAGCATCGTGTCGTCATCTCGCTATGTGACGCGGAATCCCTCCACCCAAAGTCGCCATGCTTCTCCGCGCCCATCGTAAAGACCTGTGCGACAAGATTTTCGTAAGCAGGACTGACAAAATCGTATCTTGTTTTCTGTGGATCACTCATAGTTTGATCTCCCGAACCTCTGCTACTTTGCCCTTGTGCATCTGTATCTCAATATATCCCATTTCCGTTGGGCTGAACCCAGCTCCCTCTGAATATGATATTACGTCCTTCATGCGCGTCCTCATAAACCCTCCGGTAGAACAATAATATCTCTGCGTTTCCGGTATCACGTGATCCCTGTACATGTCGGGTGTTGTGTACACCTGATGATCTTTGTCATCCCCGACAAGCGCAAGCTCCTGCACTGGCCGACCAACTCTGAGCTTGTGGATATGGGCCACTGCCATAACGATGCAGTCCCCAGCCAGCGGATACAGAAATCGTCTGATTTTTCTTACATCATTACTGTACCTTTGTTCTGCATCTCCAGCTTTTGAATTAGTTGTGAATTTATCCGGATGAAAATAGAACAGCCTGTCATCTCCGATCTTTGCCTTGAGCGTTATCATACCGCATGGTCTGTTTATACCAAGGTACTCTGTGAATTTTTTCGACACGTCGAAAGTTTCTCTGTGGCTTCTATCGTGATTTCCGAGCATAACAGCAGCAATATATTTTTTGAACGGGCGGAACTTTGCGGCTATACCCCTTATCTGATCATCTATCGTTTTGTGCTTACCTTCATCCATCGACTTTTCGTAATATGGATGGCTCGGTCTTCTTGCTTCTATCAGATCACCGCCGAGAACGATTGTACTTTTCTTGCGCTCGCATCTTTCCAGTGCTTCCTGCAAGGTCTCCTCTGATTGAGAGATAATTCCCTCGTGCGTGTCCGATATAAGGGCAATTGTTCCGTTTTTTCTAACCAAATTACTAATGTCTCCAATCCACATAATTTATCTCCTATCTATACTTTCTAAGGTCAACCATACACAAACCGCACAAGGCCCCTGATTCAACCGGACCTCCACATCGTGTGCACTTTCCTTCCTCCCTCCGTCTGCGGGTGAGGTCCCGATTCCGTTTCCGATGCTTTTCCTTCATCTCTTCCGAAAACCTTCTGTCCCTTCTCCTATCAGATGCCCTCTTTGCACATCGAGTCTTACCGCTCCCGATCGAGCCGCCAAACGTTTTGCAATATTTCTGATGCGGTGATTTGGGTACAAACTCGCGACCGCATTCCGGGCATATTTTTGTTTCAGGCATTTATACCTCCATTCCCTTTAAAATATGTGCTATAACATCAACCGTCCATCCATTTCCAAGCATACGGTACCTCTGTGTATTGCTTACACCCTCTGTATACCCCTCTGGAACAGTTTGTAGTCTCTCGCATTCAATAGGTGTTAATTTCCTTATATAACCCTCAACAAGTACACCATGTCTATCCTGAGATGTCAGAGTATAAAACTTCTGTCCATCATTAAAACTCTGACCATTCTGCCTTTTATTTAGTCTATTTGGTGTAATACATCCAAAAAGATATTGACCCATCTTAGCTGCACCACCACCTGAGTCTCCACATAAAGTTACCGATTTACCGTGTATATAATATACTCTATTAGCTTGTGAGTCCTTTCTAAAGTAGCCTATTTTACCTCTCTCTACTTCTTTATCAAGAATCTGTAAAGTTTCATCGAATGGTACTATATACTCATTAAGTGCCTGAAAGAAGCAGTTATATGGTACTCCTTTGCGGATGTTGGCAGTTATAGTAAATGACTTTTCATCATTATACTGAGTGTATCTCTCTAATCTGCACTTACCAGCCTGTTGCCATTTAGGGTTACCTTTCAGCATGTAACCTATCTCTTTATCTGATAAGTGTGCATCTACAGACTCATGTACAATGTCTTTTAACAAAATACCTTTATCGTCTGGTAATTTTACCCCTGGAATATTAGTCCAGTATAACCTCTTGCGATTTTGCGCCGATACCAATGATGAATTTATTTCTATAGGTTCAACGTTTAAATAATTGGTAATCACTCTCTCATATTCTTTTTTCATCTTTACATTCTCAAGCAAAAAGTACTTAGGATTGTACTCCTTTAAAATTCTAACAAATTCAAAAAATAACTTACTTCTTGGATCGTCAAAATTTAACTGTTTACCCGCAAAGGAAAATCCCTGGCATGGCGATCCACCCATTACAAGATTAATTTCTGGCAGTTTTGATGCCTTCACTTGGCATATATCACCGATTTGCCTTGTTTCTGGGTAGTTCTTTTGGGTCACTTGAATTGCATACTTATCAATTTCACTTGCAAAGTATCTATTATATTTTATACCAGCTCTGTTTAGGGCGATTTGTCCGCAGCTCATTCCATCAAACAAACTTAATACATTCATTTCTCATTTCCCCTTCATCGTAAAAACCTTATGTATCGGATCCCAGTCCCCGAACCCGCCTTCGGCCAGTCTTTCAAGGTCTTTTGCTGCCTGAGCTACATTCGGATATTTCTTTCCGTTCTTCCTCTGCAGCTCACGCGCGGTCAGCTTCCCACCTGCCGCCTTTACTCGTGCCATTGTTTCCTTTATACTCTTTTTGGCATAGCTTTCACCGGCAAGATTGTACACGCTCATCTGCTGATCAACGAGATACTGCATGATCTCAATCCCGTTAAGCATTGTCTGCTCTGATAGCTCATCGCTTACCTCATTCAACCCACACGTATACCCAAGACCGTGCAGGACCAACGCTACACGCCCTGTCATTCCCTGAGCCTTGCCGAGGAACAGCTCTGTCATTTCATCTGCAGATGCTATTTCTTTTGCTACTCTGTTGAATTCTTTGATATATTGATTCTTTGCCGATACGCTCGGAACAACAATGTTGGGAAAGAATTCTCCGGTGTTCGGGTCCTGGGCCGCAAACGGGATTGATCTGAGCTTCATGATGGTATCTTTCCACCATAACGAATCATCGTCTGTCATTTCCCGTTCAGACCACCCACGGTATTTTTTTGGAAGATATACTACCAATAGCCTCGGTACAAGTCCGCTTGCGAACTGCGACGGATCAAAGCATTCTGCCATCTTCTTTGGCTGGATGCAGACCAACACTCCGCATGAGGCATTGTGGATAAGCATGTTCTCAGAGTCTGTCTTTCTGTTTTTCTGGTACGTGTCGCAATCCCACATCTTAAGCCATACCGTCTCATCCACGCTGACTTTCTTCTTTGAGCCCTGAGAGTATCGGTCAAACGCCCCAACCCATCCAGCTCCCTCCCCGTTGGCCATGATGAGTCCCCTCGGGCTTCCATCGAGCACCCCAAGCACCGCTTCTGTCGTGGCATCCTCTATAAGAAGCTGTCCCTGCGGATTTCTCATCCTGTGCTCAAGCCTATCCCGCGGAACATCCAGCCTGAGAGGCTTTACAATCTCCCTGAATGGTCCTGACTTATTCGACCCTGAGCTTGATATGATAGCACCCCATAGTATCGGAGGAACCTCAAAACCGCCTTTAAGCTTGAGCCTGAACGCATTCCCCATGGCCGACCCCGCAGAGATCAGGATAGACAACGCAACCCCGGCCGTCCCAACTACCTGGACATCTGAAACAAGCTCAATATACTCTCTCACCCTCGGAGGAAAACAATGCAGTGGAAAATCAGGCGATTTCAGACTATCGCTTATGTCTGGTATATTGTCAGGATCCTCAGCGGCGTGCATGTACACTCGTTCAGTATACGTCTTAGCGAACTCATTGCCGAGCATGGATGCCAAGGCGTCCTGGTTGTTCAGCATATCGTTCTCAAGCAGCCATCCGGATTTTCTGTCAAAAGGCAATGTACGGGCTTGAGACACTTTACGCTCAAAATCGTTCACATCAGCCTGCACATTGCGATCCCATGGTGGAGAACATCTCGGGTTATACTCGGACCATAAAAGGTCCAAGGCATCCGCATCAGAAAGCTCAAACCCAACGACCAGGCATCGTGCTGCCCACAGCAGTGCGTTGTGCCCTCCTGAGCCCTGCACGGCAGCGGGGACCTCCCAAAGGTACAAAGAGGCTCGCCGCTTAACAGTGTTATCTACGGGCTCTACAGGCGCTTGTACGGGCTTTGGTTTGGGCTTTTCATAACCCTCTGGACGCTCCCATGGCATTGACGCTCTCTTTTTTGGTGCAATTATGTCCAAAATAGGTACAGGACACTCAGCGAACTCGTTATTGTTGATCCATTCATACGTATTACCCGTTTCGTGTATTGATGGCGGTAATACAACATACCCACCCTCACCCCTGACATCGAGGTCCGGATACAACTTTGGATCAATTGGCTGTTTATTCCTGACCTCCCTTCCATGAGGATAGGCAAAGAACAAGTGCCTCCCCCCGGATCCAGTCCTTGATTCACGTGTTGACGGAACATCTTTGAGGATAGCCAATGATTCTTCGCCCTTTTTATTATTGGCGGTATCAACGTCTATTACAAATACACCAGACTTTTTACCGCAGGAAAGCCCAATGTTTGCATCAGGCCACTTTGCCCACCATGCGCGGATCTGAGACTGTTCTTTAGTCGCGGCATTCGGCCAGTCCTTGATGAGCGGTTTCTTTCCCTTCGGCTCAACGGGAAATACTCTCCATCCTTGCGCTCCGTATTCTAAGGCAGAATTGATCATATGTATTACTCCTCGGTTAATACCTTATCATGTGAGATTTTATAATTAGTAATCTCTGTAAACTTCCCTTTTCGCACAACCGTAATTGATTTTGTTAAGTTCTTAATCCCATCGGCCAGGAACATGTTGCTCATGGCCTCATCCACCGTGATATTCCTTGCCTCCTCACCGCCAAACCTTCTGGCCCACCATGTCCGTGCCTTATCCTCTGCAAACCCTCCATGCTCCAAACAGATCCATTCCCGGAATACGAGCATCCCGCACCTGTACTCTACCCTGATACTGTCAGGCTTTCCTGTCTTCTTGTGCCTGTGAACTGTCACCCCGTCAACTATGAATTCCTCTGGGTCTCCGCTGATAATGTTTCGGTCCGATGCTTTTGCTGCGTGCATCCTGCGCTGTTTATCCTCAGCCTCCATGCGTTCCACTTCCTGCTTAGGTATTTCCCAATCGCAGTGCGGGCACTTCCTTACAGCCCTGCTGAACGCGTCTCCACAACTTTGGCAAACTACGATCCTGATGTCTCCTCCATTGATTTGGTCGATCGGTCCGTGTGTTTCAATACATTTTCCAAAATCAAGTACAAGGCAATCATTTTTTGATTCATGTATTCTAAGACCGCGTCCGACCATCTGATAGTAAAGTCCTGGGGATAGCGTTGGACGCAGTAAAACGATACAGTCAATTCTTTTTGCATTGAATCCCTCCGAAAAAACGTTTATATTTGCGATGGCCTGAATTCTCCCAGCTTTAAATTGATTTGCTATTCTATCACGCTCTTTTGTTGGTGTCTTTCCTGTAACCATTGCAAGCTGCAGTCCGTACCTGCTTGCCTCGGCAACTACGTCACTGCAATGCTTCAGGTCCACGCAGTAAAACATTATGCTGTTTCTTTGCTCTCGTCTAATTATCTCCACAGCTGATCTAACGGCCTTTTGCACGATCTCGGGAGTATCAACAGCCTCTGCGAGACTGTTTGTAATGTAATCACCGCCCGAGTTGCGCTTAACGTTTGTAAGGTCAGCCTGAACATCCCCTACTTTTGACCTTAAATTGCATAGATATCCTTGGTGTATCAGGTCGGCCACATTTGCTTCGTAACATATTTCGTTCAGAATATGATCCTTGTGACATATTGGTCCGCACCCCATCCTGAACGGTGTTGCCGTAAACCCTATGACCTTAACATTCGGGTTCATTTTCTGACAGCCTTTTATGAACTGCCTGTACTTTCCCTCTCCTCTTGCGGGAATACGGTGACTTTCATCAACGATAATAACATCAAACGGCGGAAAACTCCCCCATTTATCGTATACGCTGTCAATGCTTGCGTATACAATATCATTCTCCTGATCCCTTCTTTTAAGAGCTGCAGAGTACACCCCAATATCCCCATCAGGCCATATGCCGGAAAGCTCTGAGGAATTCTGCTCAACCAGTTCTTTTCTATGCGCAAGAATAATTGCCCTGAACGGCGGATAGTCGAGCTTCCAAGACTGTATACTCCACGCCATCAGAATGCTCTTCCCTCCGCCGGTTGGGATAACCACGCAAGGATGCGTATCCTTTGTCTTCATGTGTAAATCAAGAGCTTCGAGAGCCTCTGCCTGGTACGGTCTGGGGGTGATCATTTATTGCTCTCTATGACGTCAATCCTGTGTTTAATATCTTCTATTGAAACAGTGTTCGATTTTAGGATAGCTAAAAACAACACCAAAATTATTATAACAATAACCAGTGTCAAATAATATTCTGCCTTACTTATCATTTCTTTTCCTCCCTTTCATCCGGATTAAAAATAGGCATTCCCTTATCATCGTATCCGATCAACTCTGTTTGCCCGCAATCACATTTCGTGCCCACAGGTATTTTGCCAGTTCTATTCCATTCCCATATAAAAACATGGCCAATGTGCGGCTTGCGAAAACACTCGCTCATTCTTTCCCCTTCCATATAGCCGAATAATCCTCGCCCTTATAAATAACTGTTAAGACGTTATCCATAAACTCCCACGCTATACACTTTTCATCTTCATACCTTCCTGAAGGTTTTTCGCCTAAAACTATATCTTTAGCTGCTTTCTCTAACTCCCCTTCCGGACCCTCCCACAAAAGCTCACACTCATCAGGAGGATACTTCTCGATGAGAGTCAATTTCTTGCCGTAAGCCACTGCTGTGCCGGAGAACGCATCTTTGATCTTCTGCACCACTGGCTGGCCAACCACCTCTGATGGTGACGTCATAAGCTCACCTGTGCTCCACATGCCGTCTCCGTTCCCATGCCTCCACACAGCACCATCTTTTTTGTTTGTGAACTCTATCCAATCTGGTCCGCTATCTGTTGGATCCGCGAAAGATACGAGGCCTGGCAGGAGTAAATGAAAATCACAGGCGATTGATTGGGCTTTTACGCATAAATCAACGTTCAACCTTGCACATGACCATCTCGCTCCTTCTCCGTCAAGCTCCGCCGTTGCATGACAACACGATCTGCACGTTTTTGAGCATATTCCAACAGCCCCCACTCCCGTGTTCCAGCATAGATCATACGCGTCACAAAACCTGCACCGGAAGTCGTCCGGTCTGTCTGCAATGCGGTCTGGTGGATTGGTCGATGTTATAACGCGTTGCGCCTTATCCCTTAACCTACTGTATTCAACTGCATCAAACTTAACACGCTCACCGTACAGTTCATCGGTATCCTTGTTCTTTACGAGATACAAGGCTCTTGTCATTCCGGACATCCCCATACCTACCATCATTTGAGCATAGTGCTCTGGTTTTGATTTTTTTACTCCTTCTTTTTTGAGCTTGTTAAAACCTTTATCGTTCATGGTCTTAAACTCTGCCACGTGCCATGTTTTCGGAGCTTCGGGCAGGCCAAGGATTGCAGCGTCGGGATAGCATACAAAATGACCCCCAAAATCTGTCAGCTCAAACTGCCTGCCCGTTTCCTGATCAATATCATAGACCGTGCATCCGATACCCCTGAGCTCTTGAACGAACCTCGGCTCTTCCAAGTGTCCTGTCGCAAAAAGCCTGAGCATACGGCCATCAAACTTTGTTGTAAAAAGTTTTCTGAACGAATACCACAGCTCTCTCTCGCACGGCTTACCTATAACGCTTGCTCCAAGACGACCGAGCCGGAGCGGTTTGTTCGCTTCCTTTTCCTCATGCCATTCATAAATCTTTTTTATTGTTTCCAACTGCTCTGCCTGGTAGTCCTGGAGTTTGCTCATATTTTTACCCTATCTTTAAAGATACAGATGGTTTTGCCGCGGTAACCGTAACGCACTTTGCAAGCTTCAGTGCAGTCTCGTGATCGTTCTTCACGATCCACTCATACCCCTTCTCGTCAAGAACTTCCTGCGCCGGCTTTGTTTTGATCGGGATAATGTTTGCTGGAAGATTGAGCTTCTTGATAGCGTCAATATCAGCTTTATATATCAACCCTCTCTTTACCGTCAGTTTAAGTCCAACCCCCGCCTCAACCGTTTTACTTCCGTTCTCGGGTGTTTCGATGAGCGGGAGTATCTCTTCCTCTACCTGTATCCTTCGTTCTTTAGCCTCAGCCTCCTCTCTCTTTGCGGTGGCCAGCTTCCCTGCGAGTGTTTCTAAGTCCATAGTTTAACTCCTTTTTGTGTGTGGTGGATCGAATCTATATTAATTCATCAATCTCAGCCTTTGTCAAGCCGAGTACCTTCTTCAGTTCGTCTGCTTCTGCTCTATATCTGCGAGCCTCCTTTTCTGTGTAAACAAAGTTTTTTACTCCTATCTGATACTCGGCTTTCTTTTCTGCTGTAGCCTTCTCGATCATTTCATTTTTCGCCTCTGCCAGTGCCTTCTTTTCCAGTTTTGTTTCTGGTGCGTTCATTTTTTCCCTTTCTAATTCAAAATTTAAATTTGTAAATGTACCTATTGATCCAAGATTTCCAGATAAATCGTCTATTTGTTTCATAAGCTTCTTTTGATCATTTATAATATCTAATCCTTTTTTCGGAAAGTCTTTAATGCACAAGTCCATTTCATTTTCTATATCTTCGCGTGAAGGAAAATGCTTTTCTTTTGGCTTAATCGGAACGTCCTTAACAAGCACAAGTCTTCCATCTTCAATGTATGGTTTTATATCGTAGCAATAACTTTCGCAATTTTCATACTCGCACTCGACATTACCGCTTTCCTTTATTGACACAATGGTCATGGGTCGCCCGGTTGACAACCACCTCCACACCTGACCGACCTTGATTTGGGGGTCTGGTTTGGGCGCTGTCTCTTCTATTTCGTAATACCTACCGCATTGAGTGGAATATGACCGAAATGGATCTCCCGGTTTTCCGTAAATCCTTCTATTGGACTGATGATCGCATTCGAGCATGTCCTCGGAAGTCCAGCACAGATACTTTGTATCATTTTTAAGCTTGTAAACTATACCGATTGGATCATCTGGATCAACACGTCCTATCTGACACTTGCCATGAACGTCGTGGATTACCTTATCCCCTACTTTAAATTTCAATTTGATTCTCCTTTAGAAAAATAAGCGGTGAGCGGTGCTATTCCGCCTGTGCGTCTGCCTGGCATAGTCACGGGGTGTTATGACGCTTCCCCAAATTAAGCCACTCACCGCTTTATTCATACCTTCCTACCTCTCCCAGGGGCGCTTAGATCCGCCTGCCGGAGTCTGTGCCGGAGCTGGGGATGACTGCTGTACTCCGCTCGAAGTCTGTGCTTGAGCCTGCTGAGGCGGTGTGTAGGCCACTGGTGGCTGTGCCGGCTTCGCAGGAGAATCCTCTTTCTTTCCTCCGGTCCCGAGCGTTGCGAATTTTGTTGCGACATTACTGTCCTTGTATTCGCCCGTTCCTGCCTTTGTCTCAACAAATACATCAAGCTGTTTATTGAGAAGCTCGTCTTCATCCCTGAGCCTGTCATTTTCACCGTACCCGCACGCTCTGGTAAGCTTACCGAGCTGCTGCTGGCCAATAGCCTGACACTGCTGTGAGGTGTGGATAAAGTTAAACCCTGCCCCGTTCCACACCTTTCGTCCGGCGTATTTCTCTCCAAAGATAGTGAACTCCACTACGAACCGTGCTCCTGAACCGTTCGCGTTATCTTTGATCTTAACCTTTGTGATCTCTACCGGATACCATGCGGTTGGGAGCAACGTGTACTCTCCGTCAAAACCATCATCCTCCGGTGCCTCAAACCCTTCTGCGCCAAGATACTCTGAAAGTTTACTCATGTTCTGTCTCCTTTTCTGTGTGGTAAAAAGTTATTTAATTGTATTTGCTACAGCCTCTTCAAATGACGCCCAGTCAAGCGGGAGCTCGTAAGGCAACGCGCCGTAAGGATCTCTGCCGCCTCCCGGATGAGCTGGACGTTTCTGCGTGAACAGGAATCTTTGTCCTCCTGTCACATCTTTTACTGTGCGTTTTGCCTTTGAGAACTTAGTGTCGTCACCATCCTTTTTCACAACGACTTTCGTATTTGCGAACAAGATGAGATCAGCCCATCTCTTAAGCATTTCCGATATGTCTGACATATCAAGATCAAGATCGTATATGTCGTAATTCTCACCTTCCGGATTTTTGTGGTTTCGGATCCGGATGTGGCTTACTATGATGCTGGCCATCCCTTTGTTGTTCCTCAGCGCGTCAAGTCCATCAAGCACGCTCCTCCATCTGTTCATTACAGCTGCTTCTCCTGTTCTGAAGCCTGGGACCTTCCGCACGTTCTCTACGTTGAATTCAGAGCAAACATCATCATATATGAGCGTCTGGAGCGTCGATACGCTGTCGAGCACGACTGTTTTATACTCGTGCTCATTCTGGTACAGAACCCCTATCGCCTCCATGACCTCCTCATACGTCTTACTGATCGGGAACTTTCCGACCTTGAGAGCGTCAGTCCCCTCTTCACCCTTGATTGAGATAACAATCGGGTCATTGATGCCTTCCTGCACCTTCACTCCATTCTCAAAGTGACATCCGCAGGCAAATGAAGATTTTCCAATTTTCTCTGCCCCGAGGAGCAGGATCTTCGGTGCTTTTATGCACGCCTCCTTACTGATACTTTCTAAACTTAGTGCCATGTTATTTCCCCTTATGTACAAGTGTGATGAATCCCTTGAATGGTAACCATATTTTATGCTCACGCTTTACTCGGTTCTTTTCTGACCTCTCTTGAGGGGCTGTCTTCTTCGCCATCAGAGCCTTCTTTGTTTCTTTTATTACTTTCTTATACCCAACGTTCGTTATCGTCTTTCCTTTTGTTAGGTATTTTGTCGGTCCCGAAGTCAGTCTGCACAACGCCCTGATTCTTTTTGCTGCGGTTCCTCTCATTATCTGTTCTCCTGAAAATCTTTATTTTTTATTTTTGTTATAATGCGTTTTCCATTACGGCCCATCAATTCAACCTTTGGTCTAAGAACCATTCCTTCAGCTAAGAAATTTCCCCATTCGGAATTAAACCCGTCACGAGTTTTTTGAATAGCGCCATCAAGCGTACCTTCGTAAATGATGGGAACAACAGGCACTCCAAATTCTTCTGCTATTTTTACAACACTATCCCTCTGTAGCCAAGTATTGTTAATAAGCACATCAAATAGCACAAAATCCTTGTGGTCAATATAGTTTCCGCCACCCTTCTGTATTCCCGGTCCATACCCTTCTCCATACAGGCATGTTGCGATATGTCCATCGTCATTCGCAGTAAACATCTCTGCGAATTTATCAATTTGACCGTCAAACAGATCATGCAGCCTTGCAATAAGATCAACGTGCAGCTGTGCGTTGTCAGATTTACCCCCATATGCCAACTGGCCATCAAACATTATTCTTATGTTGGTTCCGTCCACCTTTTCCGTACCGATCCATTCATTGTTTTTTAAATATTCAAACTCTGGCCTTGTGTACTGATCCATCAGGAATGTTTTGTAATTATTTTTTTCGTCACGTTTGAATATGCTCTGTATTTTGTGGTACATTTTCATTATTTACCTCCCCTTTTTGTAATAAACTCATTCACTGATTCTGCGAACCATCTGCGCTGGCCGTTGATCACCGTGTAGCATATGTTCCTGATATCAGAAACATTCTGGTGCCTTTTTCTCGGGGGACCGTTCTTCAGGTGATTGTACAACGTGCCGTAGCTTATTTTAAGCTTACGACAAACCTCTTTATCCGATAGCGTGATTTCTTTTGTCATGCTTTTCTCCCTATCAATATTCATCATTGGAAATGCTTATGTTAAGATTCTTGATAGAGTCTGTCAGGAATTGATCTGACAGCTTGTTTCTAATAATCCCTCTTAACAAATCATCCTTGCGATCAATTTCTTCTTCGACAATACTTTTGATTTTGCTTTTTAATGCTGTAATAAAAATACCCCCGTCTCTCCATCCAACATTAAGAAGGGATTCAACCTTGCCCTCAATGTGATCAAATAAAAGTTCGTTGACGAGCGTGTTGATCATTTCCTCGGCTTTTTCTTTTTGTGATACCATGCTTTTCTCCTTTTGTTTATCTTTAACTACAGCATCAGTATACTTCAAGAATATTGAAATGTCAAGAAAAAAATAAAAAAAGTTGAATATATTTTTTACGGCAGTTTGCGGAGCTCTATGACATGTCTCCTGTACGCATCTCCACGCGTTTTCTTTTTACCGTTCTTGTCAGGTTTGAACCAGTAAGCGTCAAAAGCCTCTCTGCGGTCTTTTTCAGAAAATATGCTTATAGCATTTATATAATCAGACTCATTTTCTGATTTGGAAGGTCCGGTAACATCATTTATAAAAGATCCGAGACTGTATTTTCTAAACACTTCTTTTGGGTTTTCCATTGATGTACGGGCCTCAGACAGCATCTTATCCCTTATTTCTAAGATTTTATTTTTCTTGTCTTGGTCTGAAACCTCGGTATCTCCAATAATCGCTTTGGTCTCTTTTCTGTATTCGGACAAGACTGCGGATACCTTGCTCATTGCGTCACGCTGTATAATTTCGTTCCCAGATAATTGTGTATCCAAAAGCTTTGCGCTTCCGTATTTTTGATTCAGCTCTTTTAGTTTTGTATAAAAGTCATCAAACACTCTATTCGCGGAAGATTTTAAAAACAACCTTCCAAATATTGGGATATCCGACATCTCTGCAGGCGCAGAACCCTTTATTGGCAACACACCGATCTTCCGAAGAATCTCCTCAGAACTTTTTACCGCATCTGTTGCCATACCCCCTGTATACGACGATAGCAAATGCTCAAACTTTGCCGGAGATACGCCAAAAAGACCCCCAACTTTCTTGGCCAATTCTGTGGTGTATCCGTAAAACTGATCTTCAGGATTGAGATGCTCTTCCATCCATGGGCTTATAATCGATCTATCTCTGAACATATCATAATTAACCATATTCTCTATAATTGGTTTTGCAGCAGTTGGGAGCCAATCTGGAGTTGCCGTCTGAGAAACCTGCTTCATTGCTTCGCTTATATATTTTGGATCTTTCCTGTAAGCGCTCTCCAATGCTCCAAGAGGTATTGCCCCAAATACTGTAAACCACTCAAAGGGAGTTGGAATTCTTAAAACAGTATCTCCTACCTTGACATGCCAATATGCAAACTTCTCCCATGCAGGAAGATCTTTGTACCAATCATCATCCTTATACGCAAACCACATTAGCATTGTGGGTATTGTTATATTTGACAATGCCCTGACAGTCCATGATACTGGATGATTCTTGATTGCCTGTACCATTCTATTCGGACCCTGTATATTTGCGTTAAAAAAAGCATTTGTTCTGTTAATCCACATGGACAACAGCCCCCCTTCTCTGAAGTCTACCGTAACATTTGCCGCCCTTAACTGAGCTTCAACATATTGTGGAAACGTTAGCCTGTCACCTTTCTTCCACCCGTTTTCCTCCAGTGCTGACTTAAATTCTGCAATACGAGGACCAAGCTCTGGGATTGAGATCAAGGTCCTTAATGACTCGATCGGATTCTTTGCCCACAAAGCAGCCTTCCTGCCTGGTGTATTAGCGATAGCTTCCTTAATTGCATTTCTCACAAATTTTCTATCTGCCCCAAGAGGCTGGGCAAGCTCGCCACCGCCAGCCTTAAATAATCGTGACATATCTCCACCTGTAATATCATCAATAACACCGGCGATTGAGTCTACCATTATTCTCGGCAATGTACCTTTAAATCCTTTTCGTTCTGTTTGCTGTACTGCTGTTTGTATGTCCCTCAACGGGTTTGTTACCCATCCGAATGAAGCCTTAATTCCGACAGCTCCAAGTCTTACGAGCCTTGCTGGTTTTCCAAGGGTCCACTCGATAACCTTTGGCAGATGAAACTGCTTATCGAGCCCTGCCAAGGCGCTATAGATATCAGGATCAACTTGATACATTTCTTTTTTACCGTTTCTCCATAACGCTATAACATTATCCTTTGGATCTCCATTATACGCATTCTCAAATATTGTTATTATTGAATCAATATCAGCGTCAGCCATATCAATTCCCGCTTCTTCAAGCTGTTGAGATATGTCTTCGAGCTTTATATCTTTTACCATACCTTTCGGCGCAACTCTCTCAATAAACTTTCCCATCCCGCCATACTTCTCACTCGCATCAATCAGCATACGCCCGACTCTGATCTTATCGGATAGAGAGAATATTCGTTCTGCATATTGCACTGACGATTCAAGCGGTGATATAACCATACGGCCTGAACCCTTCAGCCTTTTCAGCCCTGACGGCAAGTTTGCGTAATTGCTCCCAATACCTCCATGTTTTCCTTTAACCTCTCTTTGAAGAGGAACGTAATGAGGGTACATGTCTCTCATTATTTTTTTTGCCTCACCCGTTAATCCGCCAGCATCAATCAAATAATCCAGCAACTGGTCATGCCAGTCCGTAATACCGTCTGACGCTTTTTCCCATCCATCCCTATTTCCGTATCTTTCGACAACCTGCTGAGCATCTTCCTGTGATATACCAGGGTCCTTTCCCTGCTCGAGAACGTCAAGAGCGTGTCTTGCATATATGTATGATTCAAACGCCAGCATCCCACCATCCTGGTTTAAATCATTTGCTATAGGCTCTAATATATCCTTAAGCGATTTACCAACACGTTCACCCATCACGTTTGGCATGTAATCATTAACTGCTGCCTGAGCCCTTGCAGATGACACCATGGTAAGCACTTTTGCAGCTGCTGCAAAATTATCGCTATATGGCAATTCCTTAAGGTCCAGAGTTCTGGCCATTGCCAGTTGGGCGTCCCATAGTGGGTGCATTCTGTTTGTAAACATTGTCAAGAATCCGTGCCACATCTTTGACAGTGGACCTCTTTCGACATACAGTGCTCCGGTATTTTTGTTCCTGCTATCAGCCATGCTAAGCTGGCCGGCCACCCTTGATACGGACCCTTGCGTCCTCCATTTTGAGATCATTTTCTTTGTGTCGGACATCGCCTTTGCATACTTGCTCTCTTTTATCCAATTCTCAAACCAGGCATTGAACTTTGGAGCTTTCAGTCCAGCTTCGTCAGTTGTGAGATAATACCTTATATACTCAGCCCATCCCTCTTCAAGTCTTAGTTTTGCCGGGTCATAATCCAATGACCTCAATTCGGATTTAAATTCTTTTGGTATGATTTTCTTCATATCGAGATCACTTGACATAGAATGTGCTATCTCGTGTGACGCAACTGCAATATCGGCGTATTTCTTTGTTCTAACAACCTTTGCTAACGTTTTGTATATTCCGGACATTTTTCCTCTGAACCGTCCAGTCCTGATCGGTACATCGAACGCTTCTGACATGCTGCGAACAACCTCTTCCGTTCCAATGGGATTTGGTGCTACCCCAATCTTTTCAGTCGGGATATCCGCCTTTCCGGCAAATCCCAAGCTTGATTCCGCCAACTGCACACCCTTCTGCCTCATCTGCTTCTCAAGAACCTCAAACGCCGCCTTGCGCCTATTTCCTATTGTTGTTCCTGAAACGCCAAGTTCCTCAGCCATCTGAGTGTCTGATTTCCCTTCCATGAACCCGCGCACTATCGCCTTTTGTTCCTCTGGAAGAGACTCTACGGCATCATTTATTGCCGTCTTTTCAAAGTCACCTACAAGAGCCTCAGACTCCTTGGCCGGTGTTGATTCGATAACGTCACTGCTGATGGATGTCTCTTTAGCCGTTGTCCTCTTCTGCTTTTTTGACATAGATATTAAGTTGTTGCGAACGACTGTGCTCGCCCATGCGTCGTAATTCCCTACAGACTCATCGAACGTGCCTTCCTTCTTTGCCTTGTCAAGAGCCATGACAGACTCTGCTTCAAGCGCTTCCTGATCAAAACCCTGTATATCAAAACCTCTCGAAACCTTTTTAATCAAGGATATGTCTTTGTCTGTTATTTTTGATTCTTGCTTGACGGCCTTCTTTCCGATCTTGGGCTTTGTTTCAATCTGTTTTGTTTTAGGAGCAAACACTTCCGACAGACCTGTCTTTATTGATGAAAGTATAGCTTTTGTTTTTTCTGCTATCTCTTGTTTTAAATCAGTCTGTTGCTTGCTTGTAAGTCCTGATACATTTGAAAATAGAAGGTCGTACTCTCCTGACAACGTTCCGTATCTCTCTTTAGCTATCGCCTTACCGACTACATTCTGCGCCGATTCGATGTTTTCCTTGCTTTGAAGATTTAATTTCAAATGCTCTGCTGACAGTATGGCTCCAACATCTGTTTTCGCCTCTCCAAGCTCAAAAATCTTCAAAACAGAGTCTACCATTTTTTCGTCTTTTACAGATTTAAGCGCATCATCTTTAATCCCCTTCATTATCTTGTTGTGTTCCTTGCGACTTATCTCATTTTCTGATTCAAGAGCATTCCAATAAGATTCAAGGTCTTTTCCGCTTACCCTTTTCTCTATTTCTGCCATTTTATTTTTGTTTTTATCCCTAACTTCTTCTGTTTCTCTCTGGTCTTCGGACATTTCCTTTGCCGTAGCCCAATCAATAGAGTCTTTTACCCAGTTATCGTACCTATCAACCAAAACATCTTCGATATCCTCCGCTTTCTTGCCCTTAAATTCCGACTCTTCCTTGCTCAAAACCGATATAATATCATTAGGCACAGCCTTCTCACGCTTGAGGATCTGCGACTCAATTTGTGATATCTCTTCCTCAATAGGACCAAGCTCTTCGTCAGGCAGGGTTTCTGCGATCTGCTGTAGCTCGGCTATTCGTGATCTCGCATCTTCTGTTGACTTGAATTCAAACTCAGTCCTTGCGGACTCCTCTTGAATAGCCACTTCTTTTACAAACTCAACCCGTTCTTTTTCTGATGTCTTTTTTGTTATGCCTGTAAGTCTTTCAAACTCTTTTCTGCTCGGTCGCTCTATACCGGCCAGTTTCTCGGCCGCCTCGGGATTATCCTTCCTCCACTGACCAACTCTGCTGATAACCGACAATCCACCGCCAAGAGCTGCAAAGGTTACCAGCTCAGCCTTGAGCTGTTTTTTTGTTGGAATAAGAGCGTCTTCAATACTCTGGTCAGAAACTCCAGTAACAGACCTCAATACATCTCCAAGACGTTCTTCTCCCATTTCCGCAAGAACACCGTGATATCCAACGCTATTGAGTTTTGCGGCCCACTCGGCTGACGTCTTTCCAAAGGCTTTCATCCACGCCTTCTTTGTAGCGTTAACGACAGTTGCAAACTTCGGCGATTTGGCCATTATGCTATTTAACGCCCCAGACCCAAGTTTGCCCATTACGTCACCCGAATCTTCCGATAAATACTCTATATATGTGTCACCAATTGATTTAAGCAGTGCTGAGCTCAAGTCTTCAGGTGACTCTTCAATTCTTACCTTATGTATTCCGTCAAACACTGCCTGCGGATTTGTTCTCTGTAGAATTCCCTGAGCAATACGAGGTATACCGGTAGTGATTGTGCGGGCCGTTGCACCTGCAGCTAAACCCGCGGCTCCACGAACAGCACGCCCCAGGATGTTCTTTCCCAAGCCAGAAAGCATTTCTTTTGTTCCAGACTTGAATACAGATGCGAGGCCTCCAGACGCCCACATTTCAACCAAGAACCCCGGAAGTTCAGAACCTATGTCTACAGCCATTCCTCCCCATGTCTGCCCACGGGCTTTTCTGTATTCATCAACCATCCAAAGGTCGCGGAGTTTTTCAACGTCATGTATATACTCTTTTGAAAATATATCCTTTCCCTCCGCCTGCGCTTCCTTTATGCGATTAGCAGTTGACCTTATATCTATCAATTCTCCTATTTTCCACCCCAGCCCAAAAAAAGGTATTTTTTCGACAAGCGATAAATTCTTTGCTGTCTCAATAGCTCCGATCTCACCTTTTTTCTCCCATGTACTTGCAGGTGGAATAGACACTGTATTGCCGTACAGGTTGATTCCAATCGTCATATCGTCAGGAATTTTCATAGGCGAATCCTTATCCATAAACGCAGACTTAAGAACACGTGCATCCTCAAAGCTGTACTTTTTTGGATCAATCTCTGTCTCGAGAGACTTGTATACATCTTTGATGATTCCCGCAGCTTTTTTTGCCTTTGATATCTCTTTAGACACTTCCGGATCATTGACCATTGCACGAAAATAAGAATCAAACTGCCTGGCCTTTTCCGGAGTCCACTTAAGAGTTTCAAGATTCATCTCTATAATTTTGTCCTTTAATGTCTCTCTTTTTGTCCCAGACTCATCGCCCGTAAGATTAGAAAAAGCGACAGTATTGGCCGATTTCATAATGTCTTCGTTTATTGCATGTTCTTTTTGTGCTGAAGGAATGGCTGCTTTAAATGTCTTAACATCTTCGGCCTTGTATTTCCCCAACCCTATTTGCATTTCTATGAAATTATCAATATTTACACCATTGGCGACAACATCAAACGCTGTCTGAGTTACGAGCTGTTGCCTTTTTTTGAATTCGGCTATATTTCTATCCATGGCAACCTTGCTTGCCGGTCGCGGATCAAGAGGACTCATATCTTCCTTATGTATTTGAGATTCTGTTTCCTGCTGAGCTGAAAGTGGTAGTACCATCTATTACTTACTCCTTTTTTTTGCGCCCAATTTCCTCATCTTATCCTTTAACTCATCATACAGCAACGCCTTGTCGATCAAATTTGTTTCGCGATCCCATCTATTATGGGCCAAGATCAGGATATCTGCGTCAACGCCCTTTATCTTATTCTCAGAAATAAAGCTATCAATACCCTCTGCGCTTAAAGCACTCTCGGCAGGAACTTGATTGATTTGATTTGACTGATATTTTTTCATTAACTGACCAGCATCTTCTAAAAACTGCTGCACGGCGTTTTCCGGCTTATTCGCAGGCAATCCTCGCCTCTCACGATCTAACATCTCAAGCTGATGGCTGATTCTGTCCTGCGACGGATCTCCCCACTGAACATTTGACACACCGGCTGGGAGCTGTGTGTTGCCCTGCTGTCCGCCTCCCAACGTATCCATAGACCGGTTAAAGCTCCTCTCATACGCATCATCATACGCTTTTTGCACTTCTTCTCGTGTTGGAGCGGGATTTGTTCTCATCTCAACCCGGGCGGCAGCCTGTTCGGCAGCCTTGACAGCAGCATTCTCTGCAGCTATTCTGTCCTTGTACGTCGCTGTCGGCCTTACCCCGGGGTCCTGTTTTAAGTTTGCAGGCATTCCGTTTTCATCATAATTCCCAACAAACCCTTTAAGTTCTGTGTATGGATCTCCCGGAGCCTTACCTTTAGGATACTTCCTCGGCAGTATGGTCTTTTCCAGCCCCATCATCTTTTTGTCGAGATCCTTTTCAAGTGTTGCTATCTCGTCCGGAGCAAACCTTCCACTCAGCTTTGCTGCATCAAGAGCCTCACGCTCTCTTTGTATTCCTACCAGTTGGGTGCGGGAGAACTTCCGCTCAAACTCCGTATCATTAAGGTCTGTTCCATATCTCAGAGCGTCTCTTGATTGATCGAGGGTCTGCTGGTTAGCAAGCTCGTTGCCCATGATTTGCTGCTTGGTGATCATATCAAGAGCTTTGTCCTGCACTTGCAGCTTTCTCTTAGACTGCCCAGCAGCAAACGCACCAGCTGTTAGAGTGGATGGACTACCTTGTGATCCGACTATAATAGGCATACCTATTCTCCTTAAATTCCAAACTCATCTTCTATGAAATCACACAGCCACGACACCCATCTTCCGCGCTCTGCATCCTCTTCTGCCCCTGGAGCCAAATGCGTTATATCAATCTCAAGCTCGTCGTATGGCACTCCAATTCCTTGAGACCACGCTGCAAACGCATCAATCCCGGTTATATCATCTCTATCCATAATAGAGCTCTTCTCATAAATAACCCTGACCCTTGCAGGCCGTGCTACAGATTGATTTCCAAGAATGCGATAATGAGATCCAGTAATAGCGCCTCTTATGACGAAATTAGTCGTTGATGGAGAAATGGACTGATCGTAATATGTGTCTCCGTGCTGAAAGCATCTTTGCAAATAATCAAATGTCATGGGATCAACCATGTTATCATTCGAGATTTCACCAAGCGCAACCGATGGAGATCCAATATCATAACGCCCCACAGGCTTGGTTGACTGATCGGCCTTTAGTCTCATGATGCCGTAATTCATAGCGTAAAAAGGCAAAAAAGACGGGTCAACACCACCATGCAGCGCGGTATATCTATTTACATCAGCCACCCACCGGGCGTCACCATCTGGAAAATCTGTAAGAGGATAATTCGGAAAATCATATGGACCCCAGTAAGATTTTGACTCACTAAACACGAATATAGGAAATCCCACAGCCGCGTGAATCTTTGACATATTCGCTATGCCAGCCCCGGGGAACCCAAAGTAAGACATTCTTGGCCGATAGTTGATGGGGCACATTAGTAATCCGCCCCCATCATCCACGCTCTTCCGCTATTATTTAAATCTTCCCATTCTATCCACTGAGGAACGGTCTCGCCTGTTTCTATGATATCTGTCTGTATATTTGTACGAACAAACAAACAACGTATTTTATCATCCTCAGCGTATGGAGTACAGATCAAATGTTCAGTATATGAATAGGCCGGATCTGTCGCCGTAAGCAAATTGACGCCAGCAGTAGCGAATGTAACCGTTCCTCTCGTCTGCCCATCAAATGTACTATTTCTAAGATAGTGAGGTTTGGCTACAAATGTTACAGCTCCTGCAATCTTGCCATTCTCGTCAAACCCCTCAGAATCAGATTCGTTTATACATTTAACATAATCCTTGTACTCTTCCACAACCCTCATCTCAGCAGAAATGTACTGCGCGTATATGTCAATCGGAACAGATTGTCCTGACATCGGATTATATGGAACCTTAGACAATCCTGCAAGTCTGAATGCCCTCAGAGCCTTCCGCATTTTCTGTACATTATTCACCGTCTGTAAACCCTCCTGGATTACCGGCACCAAGCTCGCTTACAATACCAGTAATAGCCGCAAGATCAGGATATACGTCAGTCCTGCGCTCTACAAAATTATTAAGAAGCTCAACTATCTTATTTCTAAGATTCAGTCTTGTAATCGAGTGCGTATTAAGCATCTCTACAAGCCGCTCCTTGGCATTTATCAATTTACTTCTAAAATTAAATGTGACTTGATACAGATGTTCCTCAACAGAAAGCTTCTTATCGGCCACCATATCAGCGACCTTAGCGAGATTTATTGTGCGCTCTGCTTCAACACGTGTCGTCATCGCTCCCGCCGTAAAAGCATTATAAAAACCTGAAGCTATAAGAGCATCCTCCCTCGCAGATGCCTGTATATCTGAAGCGGTATTAACGTCAGCAACTGCCCCATCACCATAATCATCGAGTATTCCAGACATCGTTGTATAGTGTGAAGTATAATCATTACTCATTAGTGTAACGACTGAGTCTATGTAATTCTCATATGCCTCATCATCATTCTCTCTCAGGTTGAACTCGTCTTCAGCCTTATCTAAAGCCGTAGACCAAAGAGTTACAATGCTGTCATATCTTGTATTATTATCAGCAACACCCTTATTAATGGCTTCAACATAATCGGCAACCATGGCGTTGAGAGTGCTCTCAATGTCCAATACTGTTCTCTTGAATTTATACCGATATCCATTAGGAAGATAAGTCCCTTCAGCCTCTCGCCAACCCTGAGCCTCAAGAAGCGCCCTGTGCGATCCGCTTATATTCTCTATTTCCAGCTCTTCAGGCTTAAACCAATTTGTGACCGATATGTCATCAATTACCTGTGGAACGAGCGTAAAACTTGGTAAACTTATTTTATCCATTTATCATTCCTTAAATTTTGCTTATTCTCCATTTTGAATCAGTATCATCATAAATGCAAAACAGCAGCTCGTTTTGTGCAAGAACAATGTCAGAACCAGTAGTGGAAACGAACTGTCTGCTTGCATCCGAAGATCCATCCAAATGCTTAAACGTTTGTGATCCGGCAACGATATTGACTATAATCCTGATATCCGCTCTTCCTTCTCCTGTATCCGCAACCATGCCTGTGATATCGTAAGCACCATCACTGTCCAGTCTGATAAAACTATACGCACCCGGATTCCAATTATTTGTATTTGCCGTTATCTGTGTGGGAGTAACAAGCCCCAGAGTAAATTTTCCCTGAGTACCAAGTGACGATGCAGCATTAATAGACGTTCCACCAGTGATTCCGGCCGACGTTGAAATAGTGGCAACACTCGTAAGGTTTCCCGCATATGATGGAAGCTTGCTCGCAATCCATGTCCATACATTTGTAAATGTAGAATTTTTTACCACATCAGAAGCCGCTGAATCAACAATGCCAATGGAGTCGGCATCAATGATTACAGCTTTATTGGTTGCACCAGACACCTTGGCCCACAGCCATGTCCACACTTTTGTGAAAGTGCTCTTTGTTGGGACTCCAGCATCTCCATCATCCACCAAAATAGTATCAGCATCGGCTATTGCAGTTAAAGCAGATTGATCACTGACAATCGTCTTCATCTCACCTCGCACTGCGGCCGTAGTCGGGACCGCCGTGTCTGATCCAGCTCCGGAAAACCCTGTTGCCACAGGAACGAGAGATATACTCGCATCAAGCGTATCTGCATCAACCCATGCAGCAAGATTGCCTGCAATGCCGCCGGTAGTAGTAACTGATATCCCAATATATGTTGCAAGCTGCAACAGTGTCATTTTCTTTTGAACACCAGCCTGAGATACATAAATAATATCCGTATCGCCACCAGCTCCTGCTGCCCCAAGAGCGAGCACGTAAGCTTGTAGGCCGGCCATCACTTGGGTTTTCAGCTGAAGCCATGTTGTTTTCTTTGGAGTGGATCCGTCGCATATCATGACCAAATCAGCGTCAGCAGGAGTCGCGTTTGCCGCCAGATCGGTTATATCAAGAATCGAAGGCTCAAGAGCTGCCAGCATATATGTCGCAAGCTGTACAGCAGTGAACGTTCCTTTTGTGACTCCCCCGTCTTTCTTGAGCATGACGTCTGTGTCGATAACTGACCCTGAAGCCGCTTCCGCATACATTGTTTCCGCAACGGAATTCTCAAGAACCTCATATGTCACCGGCTTTAGAACTGCATCGTTCTCAAGAATCATAACACTGTCACCGCTATCAAGCGTTGGACTTGCAGCAATGGCCTCAATCTCATCTATTGCAAAAGCAACCAATTGGTCTACTGTTACCTTTTTACCAGTACCGGCATCAGAGACAACAAGAACCTCAACACCGGTTACAGCGGCATCAGCAGCAAAAGCATCAATTTCCTTATTCGCCATTATCTTAATCTCCCAAGTTTACGAGTTTTTAGTGAAACCGATTCATACGCCCATCTTCCTTCTGAAGACAGCCATAGCACGCTCCACGGACCGCGAGAACGCGGGTATGACGGCCTATTATGCCTTTCACCCCACGTACCCGTTCCACGCACATTAGCCGTTGTACCAGCCGTTAAATCGCTATCAAAGGCATCCACGGCTTCTTCTGCCGATTTACCTGGAACAAGAGCCCATGTAACCGCGGCACTGTCATCCGCCAGATCTCCGCTGATCTCGGTAATTATACCGTCCATTGAGTTCTCTTCGCTTATATGCAAAGGACCCATCCCTACAGAACTTGTAATTGTTGTGCCGTCATCTGTGGTTGATGTATTCGAGAACCTTCTCAAATACCCATCCCTGCATCCAAGAACAACATCAGAATCACCTGTCAAAGGCAATACCCCTGCCGCTATAGGCTGGTGTGTTGCCAATGCGAACTTAACAGGCCACAAGGCCCTATATTTCAGGTCTATCCACCAGTGGCTTCCATCCCGCAGAAGAGTATAGGCCTGACCAACAACGTCACCACTTGCCGATACTTTAAGATGAGTATCATCAGTCCTCGCTGTTACAGAATATGTAGTTGCTCCTATCACAAGAGACGCCTCTGCAAAATCAGCAGTAAGCCATGTCGGCCACACTCCGCCTGTTAAAGTACAGGTTGTACCGGATACAGTAACGGTTCCTGTATTATATATTGTAGGAGTGATGAATAAATGAACTCCCTTATTTTTCTTATCATATTTCATAATGATGTCATTTGCAGTTACGTCAACATCCTTAAGCTCTTCCGGAACCACACTTGACAGCATGTTGGGCTGATCATTGCTTCCAATATTCCACGAGTATAACCCGTTCCTGCTGAGGAATACGAACAATCCATCGACTATACACCCTGCCTGCGGTGCAATCGGACCAAAGCTGTCACTTACCGTTTTTTTAGAGCCTCCTCCACCAGGATTGCCATAAATAACGTACAAACCATCAGCATGGCCAAAAATAAACGCATTCCTACCCCATGCCATTTGGAAAGTAACAGCACCCCCGACAACACTGTTATCGCCGGCGTAATCAATACAAGCGCGACCAATATCCAACGGATCATCACCTATGTTCCAATCATTAGGTTTTCCCTGTCTCGAAAAGTAGACAAGGTGGTTTGCCCCTGAAAGAACTACTCTTTCCCTGTATACTGTCACAAGCTGATTCCCTGTCGGTGCAGCAGAAACCGGACGGACATATCCGGATCTTGCCTCGTATTCGCGAAGCACATTATCTGCAATATATACCTTACCATCATGTTCTGCCATCTGAAAGGCGTCTGTATTTCCCAACGGGTTCACAGCCGCAACAGTAGAGCTGAATATAATATTATCGCCGCCTACGGTTATTGTGTTCCCTGACTCATCTGTCAGATATGATACAGTTGTCACTCTTGACGAGCTTTCAACAAGGTTCATGTTACCATCTGCAATAACAACGAGCTTCACCTGAAGGTCACCGTCATCATCAACGTAGGCCACCTTTTGGATGCCTGTTATGGCTGTTCCAAAATCGACATCGAGAAAATCATACAGCCCGGGCCTTGACCCGCCTCGATCCCTACCTTCAAAAGTACCTACACCTCGAACATTTACAGCCCGAGGGGTAGTGAAAGGAGGTTCTTTTTGGGCATAACCTCCCGCCCGGAATTCACCTCCGAGCGGGAAGATTATGTTTCTATTTCTCAACTGTTTAGGCATTTAGATCAGACACCAAAAAGTTCAATCAGTACAATACCAGCCGAATAATTTGCATCCGTTTTGGTTCCATTTGCAAGATACAGATATGTATTCGCGGCAGGAACTGCAGAAAGCACAGCAATCTCACCGGCAGACCATGCGCCATGATTAATCATCTGCGCCGCACCTGCAAGACCAGCCACTGCTGCGTCCTGAGCCCCAGTTGATGCAGTGCTTGTCCACAAATCAATATCAGCATTTCCGCCAGCAGGAGCCTCAAAACATGTAATCCTTCCCGAAACAATTGTTCCGTTTACAGCGGCAGTGATCTGTCCAATATGACAGTTTGCGGTTCCGCCGTCTTTTCCGATAACGTCACCATTCGTCCCGCCGTCATTAAGACCGGTAATATCCAGAAGGATCTCTGTCTTGATAACGTCACCTACTTTGGTTACTCTATGGCTGCAGATTGTTCCCGTACCTGTTGAAATACCAGTACCTGGGGTCATTCCAGCCTGAAGCTGAATTGTACCAAGAGGAACTTCGCCACTCGAATCCAGAACGAGAGCCTTTGAGGCAGTAGCTGTACCAGCAGTCGCTCCAAGCAAGGCTTCCTGTGTAGAAGTCAGCGCAGACCTCTCATTGAAATCACATGAAAGTATTGTACCTTCATTTACATACGTCACACCGTTCGTGGTGTCAAAATAGACGCCTTCTACTTCATACCCGGGAGTACCGTCTGCAGGAACAGACGAACCTTTATCCCAAACAATTGAACCATTGATACCTCTGAACCCAGCACCCAACCCAAGCAATTTACAAATTCTCGGAAGCATAATATCACTCCTTTCAAAAAAATGGCATGTCGTGAGGTGAGTGAAACCCGCAGGACCGCAGAAGCGCGATCCTCGCCATGCCAAAGGTTATTTATTAAGCAATTTCGGTATAACTTCAACAGCTATAGGCACAAGCACAATTGTAATCAAAGCACCCATACCCAACAGCATATAAATAAATTTTGTGTGATCTGCTGTGCACTTTATGAGGTCTTGTATCGCAGCTGCATTATTGATCGGTTTATCGTTGACCCTCCGCATGAACTCGTCAACTTTGTTGCTTATATGCTTTGCATGTTCAGCAATTACAGTAGTGTTGTTTTCAACAAGAGCAACTCTTATGTCAAGAGAATTTCTTGAATCAAACAATTCCTTAATCCTCGCATCTTCATTTGGCATTTTTCGTTCCCTTCACAAGGTTTGCCAAGGTATTTCCGGGTGATAGTTTTGCAATAATCAGAGCTCGTACAAATTTAAGCAACTCATACAAAAACCATATCCCTGCCGCAGTCCACGCAAGACTTTTTAAACTCTCATTGTTGTTTGTAGTACTTTGATCTATTTTATTGTTAATTTCAGTCTTAAACTCTGTTAAATCATTTCTTGTTACCGCAATATCGCCCTGAACGCTCTCGAACTTCTGATCAAGATCTTCCTGTTTCTTCATGACCTGAGCTGTCTTCTGTGCGATTTTCGCTATTGGAGATATATCTGTACCGCCAAAAAGCGAACATCCCGCAATAAACGCCACTGAAGAACAAAAGACAAAAAACCAATACATATACTTCACCACGTGCTCCCTTTGTAAGTTATAGGATAATAGTCTCCAATATATCTGTTGTATGGACTGGACTCTGCCCCTAACCCGCTTGATCCCATTGGACCAAAATACCTTGCTCCATTCTTTTCATCCTGAGCTACTGCAGCAACAAGAAGTCTGCTGAAGTTATCCCAGTGTATTCCTTTTTCATCGTTCAGACGCTGTTCGGCAATCGCAAGACAGCTCTCTGTGATGACCTCTGAATGCTTCATCCCGCCTACCGCATATTCTCCAGTAGCGATTTCTCCGGTAAACGCCTCGTAACGATATGTCAACACATAAACGTCGTTCGGTATCGGCCACCACACAATCTCCTGCCTCTGGCCGGTACCGGTATCATCCTTGAACCGTACTGCGGCGTATTGAGGACGACCCTCATCCTCGCTCTGCTGAAGCATCATGCGTATTTCGTACTCACTTACGATAGGTACCGATATTGAGCATTCACTAGATTTGTAATTCAGATCACCTATGACCCTTCCAAAGCCGTCTGGAAGGTCCTGATATCCTGCGTGCTTTAAATACCATTCACCCTCATCTGCAGTATCATCATCACCTACTACGGTAATTTCAAGACCGCCGATATCACGTGCTGTTACGCTGTATTCTACATCATTGCAGACAAGCGTTCCGTGTGTTGCCGCCCATGTAGGCCACGTTCCGCCTACGAGAGTACAAGTTCCAGCTACAATAGCAATATCACCTGTCTCATATCTTTTGATAGTTGTGATCGTCGTTGTGGGTTTCAGAAATGACCATTCATATCCCGCCTCAACACCTTCCATTGCTTGAGGGTACAGGAACTGTCTGTATCCTGCCTGGATTATTCTGTTAACCTCAGCGACCTCAAGCAAAGACCATTCGGTATAATCAGCCTCATATCCGAGATACCGACCTACCTCAATCTGAATCTCATCATATCCAAGAGAGAGTGTTGATTCGGCCATGATTTATTCCTCATCAACTGGTTTTATTTTTCCGTCGAACATGTCAGCAATTACAGCTACAAACGCATATCCTTCCGGTGTGAGCCTTCCGGGCTGTATCTTGTCCTTCTTTGCTTTGAATTCCCTGTATGCCATTACAGCGTTTTTTGAAAGTCTTGTTGTATACCCCATGGCCTTGAATGCGTCAACTCCGTTTTCGTCTATACGGTTCTCTGCCTCAATAACGTTCTTAACAACTTCCTTTTCAGCAACTTCGGACATATTGGCTCTCCTAAAATTATAAAAGAAATGCGGGACCGGATTTATAGCCCGGCCCCGCACTAAAAACTAACTATCAACCTTCGGTAGCACCTACCCTAAGATCCATTGTCTGCCACAGCGAACCGTGGAATTCAAGGAAAACACCGTCTCCAGCGTCATCAATCGTCAGAATCTCTGCAAGGTCAGCATCTCCATCCAGCGCACGACCGGTTGTGTCAAGATCGACTGTGAAGTCGTTCGTTCCCAGGTCATTAAGAAGGATAAAGCACTTCTTGTCGCCAGGAAGAACACCCTGAGCGAGGTCTACATCCACATCACCAGCAAGAGTAAGGTTGCCACAAATGTATGACTTACCGTTAATCATGTAAGGCATATCAGCACTTCCCGCATTAGGAATATTGAGGAACTCAATACCACAAGATTCCTCACCGTCAAGCAGATCACAGATCGCTGTCGGGTTTCCGGTATAGATGTAACCTGTGCACGTGCAGGCGCTGGTGATAGTATCTTCTGCACCAGCAGATTCAGTCAGAACAAGAGTTGTTCCGTCTGTCACAGAACTTACAGTATACTTACCGGGAACAACGGTGTCAGTGCCGTCATCCTCACCACCAAGAATAACCACAGTATCACCTGCGGCAATTCCCGTGGTTGAGTCAACCGTAAGGGTCACACCATCATCTGCGAGTGACCATTCTCCATCCATTCCAGACTCAAGAAGAGCTGTAACAGTCTGACGAGGAACAGCAGAACCACGACCGCGATATACGCCATCATAGAACCTTCCGCCGTCATCTCCATCACCACCCTCAACACCAATGTCATAAAAACCATTGACACCGAAAGTAATGATACCCGTATTGATCACAACATCACCACCAAGAGCAACCGGAACACACTTTGATCCCGGGCAATAAATCTCAATGAACTGCCCAGTCGATTTCGCAGAATAATTCCGAGCCGCTACACCTGCGAATGCAGAGTTATTGGTCGTAGTCGGACGTTCCACTTTGTTACAACGCCGAGCGTCTGCTTCTGTTGCAGTACCGTAATCAGTGTTATAACAAACACCTTCACCCTGAAAAAGAGCGTCAGTGCCTTCATACCATACCCATTCAACTATTGCGTTACCCTGTTTCTGAGGGCCGTTTACACTTTTATCAGCCATGTATATAGTCTCCTTTCTTACTTGTTAATGACGGCCTGCTTGCGCAGATTCGTACAAATCATGTTAAGAGAAGCATCCAGATCCACGCGCCTGACAAGGTGTTTTCCTGGTACCATGTAAGGTGCTGTCAGATTGTTCTCCCATCCAGACATAACACCAACCGCCAACCACTGCCAGTCAAGCATATAGACTGGATCTGCGCTATCATCATCAAGCTTCGGAGCGTATGTGATCGGGGTACCTTTGAAAACGGTACGTCCGTCTTTGCTCGCAAGGTCGTTGCCGAGGTTCATATTCTGACTCTCGAGAACTTCCTCCATGATTCCAATAACGTCACTGTTTGTATAAATACCGTTCTTCATCCCGCCGAGCTTCGGTTCGGTATGAGAAACGGGGGATCTGAACTGAGTCTTTCTATGCGCTGTACGCATTTTTCTGATCAAGTCTTCTTTTGTAATGTTCACATACTGTGCTGTCCAGTTTGCCCAGCGAGAATATGTGCCCTGATCAATACCAGCTTTACCGGAAGTAAAACCGGCAGGATTTCCGCCGTTAAGACCTTCGGTTGCGCTTCTTGTGAGCCAGTAGGCGAGTCCATACGGAGTTTTGTCATCACTGTCATCCGCAGGTTTGCTCCAGAGGAAATCTTCCAGATATTCGTAAAACGAAACCATCATGGCAACGTAACGAGTCTGTACGAGATTGGCGATCGCGCGCCCACCCTGCTGAAAATCCGGCTCACGCTGATCATAAATATAATGAGCATTAACATGTCTCACAGGAACTTCACCTTTTTTCATGGTGTCATTGATACTTGAACCATCAAGCTCAAAAAGCCCTACAGCACGAGCACTGTGATTGTGGTCCATCTGCACTTCAAAGCGCCAAGGATGCCCACCATCAAAAACCTTTCTACGATCTTTCCACAGTTCGCGAACAGCGACATGATCAGAAAGGTCGGTCTGCATATTGAGAAACGAACCCTGTTCGATGAATTTAGCCTGCGTCTCTAAGACGGCATCATCAATATCGGCAAAAGCTATTCCCATTGTATAACTCCTTTATTCCTTATTTTTTCTTAAAATACTTGTTATCAAGGGTTTCAGCGATTTCATCCATAGGATCCTGGACAACCTTTGTCTTTGGCCCACCTGGGCGCTTGATGTGCTGCTTTTCGCGCTTGGAAAGCTTCTTCTCGGTAATAGATATTTTAACATCTCCAAGAACCGCTGAAACAGCCTGATCAAAAATCTTATCCTGTGAAATCTCCTCACCCGTGGCCTTATAGCCGGCCACCAATACTTCGTGCTGTTTGCGCAGTGCATCGCGTTTTTCCGGATTGTCCGCTAACGCCTGTGCAAAATCTTTGTCAAGTCCCAATACCTTTGTGTCGAAAAATCCATTTACCGCGCTCTTTTCTCCGGCAATCCTTAGAGATCGTATTTCCTCACGCTGCTTTGCGACAATGTCCTTGAGCGAGTTAAACCCTTTTACTATAGGATCATCCTCTTCAAGGTCTGTCATATCCAGTGCTGGGATATCATCTAACGGATCAACATCTTCGGCCTTGGCACTCTTCTCATCAGTCTTGGACTGCGCGTCAAGTTTGTCGCACATTTTTTCCAGCAAATCAGCGCTTGCAAAATTCTTAGCTTCTGTTAAACTGAAATACCTTGACTGAACCGCACGCTCGATCAACTCATCAGGAATAACGGAATTTTTATCATCGTCATCACTTTCGTCGGTCGCTTCTTCGCCTTCTTCAGAAGAATCATCTTCCTCTGTTTCATCGTCCTCAAGGACTTCTTCGGACGGAATATCATCTTTATCGTCTTTCTCGACGGTTTTATCTTCTTCTTCCTCTACAACTTCCCCACCTATTTTTCTGGAATCCCCTGTTAATTCCTTTACACCTTCGTCTATTTCGGCAGACAGCTCTTTGGAAACACTTGTTTCTTTTGTAGCTACACTCATTTTACTTCCTTCAAAAAAGTAATACCATTAATATAATACACTATCTAAGCACATATGTCAAGAAAAATAAAATTTTTTTATATATATGATGCCTTATCTACAAAACCACGGCATTTTAGCGCTTTCTTTCTCTGTGCCGGGCTCTCATATATCGGGTTTCCGTCATTGGATACCTCAACCCGAAGGCCCTGCTTTTTGAAATATTCCCTTAACTCCGGAGCCTGTTCCGCATTAACCCCGGAACCCAAGCACTCAAAAGGCCATCCCTTTGATGATTGATTGCTTGTCTGAATGACGTCAAGATCAAGTGCCCTGTAGTAAATATCACCATCCTCGATATATACCGCCAGATCCTTGTCCGGCTCATGCTCAAGCTCATCATACTCTTTGTACGATAAATACCTTTCTATTACCTCGTCAGTTACGATGTTCCTGAAACTGTATGTCGGCATAGTTTTCCCCTATCCTATCTGTGAACCTTCGGAAGGCTGCACATTGCCTCCCATCAAAAGCCTGCTCATTACATCAGCCTTACCGCGCTCTGTGGCCCCGGAACGGTTTGTACGTGTATAGTTCCTCGTCGTGGTTGTGGGCATTCTCGTTGGCTCTGAATTGCCCTGCTCAGGCAGTCCCTGCGGAGGCTCGCCAAATACAAGTATATCCTCAAGCTCTGGAACATTACTAAGTTCCGCAGCCAACGAGTTAAGCGTCTTGAAGTCGATTGAAGCACCCTGCTGCTGCAGAAGCGGAAGAGCGGGATATACGACCCTCTCAAGGTACTGAAGTATCTTCTGGAGCTTGATTGCCGGTGTATCTGAACGCATTGAATAGACGTCAATATCAAAATTATAGTCAAGCCAATCGCCCTCTCTCGTATCCTCTGAGAACACTGCGGATACCCTGAGGCTTGAACCTTTCACAGGCTTGCTTACATCACTTTTTCTTACAGGGTCCGTCCAACGGTACCATGCAAGTTTCTTGAATATGCTCCTTGCGAAGTCAAGCGTTCTGTCACGCATGAACTCAAGACGGGCGTTCGCACCTTCCTTCATTATCTCATCCTGGCCTACTGTATCGCTCATCTTCCCAAGACCTGCGAGAGCGTCCCAGTTCCCGCCGAAATAACTTGCCTGATCTTTTACCTGCAGATAGAACGCGAGTGTCGGGGCGTCTATTCCGCCGACAGTAACGTTATCAACCTTAGCAGCACCGACTTTTACGCCCTCTCCGTCTTTTACCTGAACAATAGCGCTCTTATCATCATCACTTCCTCCATGAAGCGCGGCAAAGCTCTTCTTCTCATCAGCCTGTCTTCCAAGCTTGCGGAAAAGGTTATTAGCGAGTTCGTGCAGATCGTACCACAGCGCAACCGGAGGTAATGGGAGCAAATTTCCCGGAACATCAGAAAATCCGAGCAGGTCATACGGGCCAGCCTCTGGGCCGTCCCATTCCTTAGTCTCGAATATCTCTTTAGTCTGAACCCCGTAGGTCATGAACACATTTGTCCTCGGGATCCAAACATCCCTCAGCCATATCTTTTCCTTATACAGATCAGCACCCTCATCTGTAGAAACGCTCTCAGCGCGAACCTCGCCCTGCGGTCCTACAAGCGTATGCTGATCGGGCTGTATTTTGTTATTGTTATATATGGTCCTTGCGTCTTCCACCGGAAGCCAATAATCATTTCCCTCGAACTGCATATCTGCTCTGCACTTTGCGGACATATCGCAGAAATAATCATCTATTGACACCAAGTCGCAAAAAGATCGGCCCACATCATGCCCCAGTATCTCTATCCCGGACGAGCACATCCCTGTCTTTACCGCGGCAAACCCGAACAGAGCTTCCATGAAAGCACGTCTCAGAGTCGCGTCCAGCCCTATCTCGTCAGGTATCTTGTTCAGCTCTATCTCGGTAGTGAACGCCCACGGCTTAAGGCGTACAACCTCTGTGTCGAACGTGCACCTGGGGGACCGTGCGGCGAGCTGCTGCATGTAGATCATCACAGCAAGCTCAATGAAGTTCGTAGGAACTGCCTTGTCGGATCCGCCGGAGGAAAAATGATTGCCGACGTATTGCTGTATGAACTTGACGCGCTCCGTCTTGGGCTTGTCCATCTGCCTGATGGACCAGTCTATTGCCGGCGTCAGTCTTTTGAAGTCGATCCCTATATCTGCCATATCAATAACGTCCTTTACTTTGCTCGTAATCTATCTTAAACCATGAGTCTGATTTGGCCGTGTTAAAATATAGCCCCTCATCAAGTCCACCGTTCCAAAAATCAGCCACACCCTCTGCTGCACCTATGTAAGATACAAGAGGAGGAGCAGCAAGCCCTGTATATGTTGATGCAGCACCTGGAACACCGTTCATAAATGTTTTGTAGTTCGTTCCATCCCATGTCATTCCAACACGTACCCATTTGTCTACAATAAAATCAAACGTAGAGTCTACAAATGTACTGCCAAGAGCAATATAAAAATTTGCCCCATTCCTATACATATAAATACGTTGCGGATCTCTATGAATGTAAATATACGCATTTCCTGCAGCGATAGTATTTGTTTTTGCCCAATATACAATTGTTCCAGAACTTGAGCTTAATATTCCTGCCGGGATAGCAAGACTACTCGCCCCATCAAACTCCATCCTCTTCCCGACAATAACGCCTGAGTTTGTTATAGTGTGACGATACCTACTCTTATCCAACCCATCCCCATCAACAGCCAGAACGAGTGAAGAGTCTGGTACGCCACGGTGGAAGCGTTCTGATACCCATGATGCGGATTTGGCAGAGGAGTAGTAATTGACTATTTTAATCTCGCCATTGAAATATGCAGAGGTACTATTTCTTTTTAGCGCACCAATAATAATATTGTCTCTATCTTCTGTATCTGCCATCCAATCGCCATTGTTTGATCCCGATACCACATTAAGAGTTTCTGGATTGTTATTAACATACATAAGGTAAGAGCTACCATTGCTAATTACTACAACATGGTAGTATTCATTTGCGTTTATAACAGTAGAACCCTCTACGCTGTCCGCTCCACTGGCATTATTATTTGCTATCGTTAAAAGATTAGTGCTTGAAACATAAAACTCTATATGCTTGTTTGGGCCAGCTTCGTCAGAACTTGAAAATATAACATGATTTGCTCCAGAAACATCTCTATATATCCAAGCCTCAATCGTTCCTACACTATCGGCACTTCTCCAATCAGCTTCTGCTCTTCTCAAATATCCAGTAATTCCATTGAACTCAGCTCCATCTTTTTGAAACTCTACACCACCAACCGCTGTCATATCGTCACCAGCAGAAGATGCATCCTTGGCAGATCCTTTTGTCACTGGACTGAGCCATGAGCCCTTGAGACTGCTATCTGTCAGATCAGCGTTGAGTGCGATTGGTTGTTCAAGTATCATCTAAAGACCTTTCTTCGCCATGCGGTGTAAAACCTTAACTTCATCCCACGTAGCTATCATTTTATGTGCTTTTACTAAACTGATTTGGCCGTCGAAAGATAGAGCAGAGTCCTTGCGATTTCCTATAGTAAAAACATCTGCTACAGTGGTGGACGTTCCAACCGGAGTAGCACTCTCTATTACATTAACTCTTTCACCATTGATATAAATTACTGGATCATTGGTAACACTTGAACTATCATATGTCACAACTACATGATACAAACCCCCATAAGAGATTGATGAATTCGGTGAATCCCAATAGCCATTTGTTCCAGAAAAATACTTATAAAGCCTGATCTTATTTACTGATAAATAAATGATATATTCATTATATTTGTTGATCACATTGCCTTGATTTATTTCTCCTGCACCATTAGCTTTTATCAAAGCAGATATAGTCCCACCACCATTAAACAACCCCTGAAGGTTTGAATTGTTGGCCACATCAGCCTTCGTATCAGCCCCATCAAACACACCAACCGATTTGCCGTAAGCCCCCTCTGTATACGTGAGAGCTGTCGGAGTCGCTGTGAGTCCTGTAACGCTGTCAACTGTGTTATTGTTGAGAGGTATGTCTAATACTTTAAACTTCGGATCAGTTAAACGCCATCCATCCAGTCTTCCATGTCTCTGCCGATTCATAATATCAATAGCTTGTATTTGCGTAATCACGTCTGAAAATACAATCGGCTCATCAAGTAAAACTGAACCAAAATTCGTTCCATCGGTAGCAAGCTGAAATGTGTTTGCATCAACATCCGCATCCAGAACACATACTAAATGCTGAAGTGTTCCTGCCGCAAGAGTGGTGCCTGGCTCTCCATCAATGTATGTGGCCGAAGCCGTGATACCGGTATAAGTCACCGTACCTCCCGATACCATTATGTCTTTTCCTGTGTCTATTAAAACCAGCTCTTCCGTATCGGTATCCGGATTTACCCAAAGTGAAATAGCCCTGATAAGTCCTATATCACCAAAAGATGTTTTTTCATCAATACCATTGTATCTTGTTCCTATCCCAATTCCAGACAATACCAAATCATCAGCCGCAACAATACCGGTCCCCGTTCCGTTGTGGCCATTACCAGATAAATCTTGCGGATTGACCTCGCTAAGGTCTGATTTAAAAACAACTTTGTCCATGTACGACATTACTCACTCTTTCTTTTTGGCTGACGAGATGTTCCAAAATTACCACGACCTCCGCCCGAACCATCCCTTCGTCTTACTCCTCCGCACGCTCCTCTTCTTCTTGCCATTATTTTATTCCCTTAAAAAGGTGTCCCATTAGCAAAATCCAAAATCTCCTGATTGCTCAACTGCCTCGCAAATATCATCGGTCTGGCAATCGAACCCTCCATCTCACTCAAGGCACCGCCTCCTCGTGAGCCAACCTGAAGATTGACTGAAGAAACCACAGGATCAACACCTTCCGCACGAGCTGTATTAGTCTTATCGCCGTTGACGTACATGGTCCCGAGATTGTTCCCGATAGTAGCTGTGTCAATGATAAAGCTGACTGCCATGTGATTCCACGTGTTCAATGATACCGCGTCTGTATTCGATATCGTAACAGCATTCATCCCAAGACCTTTGGATGTCATGCAGAACTGTTCATCGGCGTTTACATAAGTATGCCATCCGCTTGTCTGTCCGTCTCTTGCAATAATTGCTTTACTGACAATCCCTCTCGTTATCTTGACCCACGCCATTACCGTCAGATATGTTGCTGTTGCATCGAACCTTGTGTCTGTTCCGGTATTATCAAAATTGATATACTCAGAAGCGTCAGCATCAAATTTAAGACCTCTTCCCGCGGGTGAGTCGATTGGAATTGGATTTCCGGTTATCGTACCGATCCCCCTTATCTCAGAAAGATCAGCGATGTCCGGACACCAGATACACCCGACTTGCTTTAGTCTGCGGTTAAGGTCCATTAAAGTTTCTCCACAACTTCAACAACAGGAGTCACAGCAAGTTTAAGGTCTGTCCATGTACTTACTCCTGCTTCTGCTTTTACTCCTGACAACCACTTCTCCGGATCAGCGTACACCGCTTTCTCGGTTAGCTTGGCAACATACTCTGTCTGTGTCTTTGCTTCAGCAATGGAAACACTTCTGAGAGCTCTCTTCTCTTCCATGACCTTATTATACACTTCGGTCATCTTGTGAATGCAATCACGCCCTGCAAGCTGTTTTGATATAAGAACAATCTTGTCCTCTTCACCGGCCACCATCTGAGCGATTATACCGGCAGCTTCTACTGCTTCATCAATTTCGTCTTCGGCTTCCGGCTTTACCGGTACCGTTGGATAGAATTTATCAACCATGTTTTAATCCTTTAATTAATTTCCAGAACGAGTCTGAAAAGTTACAGTACTATCAGTATCACCAGCCTCTGAAACAAACACAGGCTTTACGTTTTTATAATGACCACGAACCTTTAATAGCGCTGTGACATCTGCATCAATAGTTACAAGGTTATTTGTAGCCGAAACGTTTGCAGTGTCTGAAGATTCAATTGAGCAGATTCCGTAATTAGTTCCATTAAGAGATCCGTCAACCCTGACAACAACACTTGAGCAACTATTAAGAACAACAGTTACCGCAATGGTATGCTCATTGTAACCATCAACATCTTTTACCGCACCATCACCGGGAGCTGTCAATGTTGTATCCGCATCTGGTTTAAACGGCACACCACTCACAGCTGTAAGGTCTGTTACAAGCCCGGTGTTTGAAGCGGCATCATAAAATGCGTTGATCAGTCTTTTGAAAGCATCAATTGCCAATGGGCCAATATCTCCACTATCAATTTCATTTAAAGTTGTTTCATATTTTCCACCTACTTGAACTGTGTTCGTTGGAGCGGCCGCGTCTTCTGCAGCTGTTGCGAGCTGAAGTGCTTCAAGGTCTGAAGCGTCCAAAACCTCTCCGTCAGCATCAACATGCTGAACTGCAACAACATGGTCCGTTGCGGCACGTGCTGTATTAGCATCACTGATCAACGCTCTGTCATCGGTTGTCGCGTTTTTCAGCTCTACCGCTCCTATCTCAACATCTCCAGCCTCAATGTTGGCCACAAGCTCTCCGTCCGCATTAAGCTTCAGAGGTATCGCGTTTGTTCCATCTGAACCCATAACGAGAATACCCTTAGCCTCATCCTCACCGATCGCAGCTCTTGCCGCCTGATCGTTATCAGCTATAAGCCCGGTCCCGTCCGCATTAAACAATGCTCTGTTAAGAAGATCGTCACTCATTTTTTATTCCTTTTTACCAATTACTTCCAAGACAGTCGGCCAGCTTCTTTGCCTCGGCGTCTTGCTTCAGTTTAATTCTCCATGCAAGTGAGCCGTAGGGAGGCTCGTTATTCTCGACAGGTTTCTTTGTCTCCTGACGCTCCTTCATACCAAGATTCGCAAGCGCGTCAGAGATAACCTCATCACCATGCGCCGCACCGGCACCGTCGGGATCTTCGGCATTTATTGACGAAGAGTGCTCAACGCTCCCGTTATCCTTCTTAATGAACTGCAGGCACTCATCCATACCGGTCTCTGAACGGTTGATAAAACGGTGAGTGTCTATCGCGTCACGATAATCGTGCAGTATCACGCTCTTTGCCTGGGGATTGAGAAATACCCCGGGCTCATCTGTCATTGGCCTGCCGACCTTCTTCTCGTTCCGTCGATAATATACGTTGCCATACCCTTGCTGAGAAACCTGCTGAGCAAATACCTCTCCGGTAGGACCGCTGCGGTCCCATGCAAGATATGCTTTATTGAACCACTTAGCAAGTGCCATTGTCTGATCAGCAAATAAATGCGGGAGAGTATGGGAGTCTTTCCAGACAGCCACCTTCTCTCCCGTATTCCGATCCACCACACTTGAACAGGAATTAGAAGAACCGGTACCGGCGGATACGTCGGAACCGATACAGAACTTTCTATCATATGCGGGATTCCCGCTTCCGTCAAGAGTGATCCATAGCTTCAGCTTTCCACGCTCGTTCTCAACAAACCTCTTCGGGTCAAGCGTCACCGGATCAAACTCAAGGTCCCCAACCAGCAGCGGAGGACGGCAGTATTTCTTCTTGAGCATCATAACGACCTCGGCATCAAAGAACTGATAGTCAGATCCAAGGAAGTCGATCTCAAGCTCCTGCTTGATCTCTTTATCGTTTGCGCATCGTGTGCATTCATAGTCAAACCACGGAGAGCGAAGCTTGAATACCGCACATGACTGGAAAGGATAGTCATCAGGGAACATGAATGTCTTTATGTCCTTCGATCCTTTTTTGCGGAACCTTACTTTTCCGCGGAAACTATCAAGTAATTCGGTCTTTCCGTTCTCGTCTATTGTATAAAGGCCCTGGCTCTTAAGGTCATCTCTTGACCAATGAAGCCTCATGACAACCGGGGCTATCTCTTCACAGAACTTATAGAAGTGGTTCTGCCCTCGCGGCGTTGAGTTCCCTATCCTGCAGTTCGTTACGTCCCGGGACCCACGAAGAGCGGAATACCCGTCTTCCTGCAGCGCAAACTCATCAAAGAAGATCGTTGTGTGCCTGCCTCCGACACCGATGTTCCCAGTCGTTGACTCTCCGGACATCACAGACTTATTATCAGCATTGACCAGCCTCAGCAGCTTTCGGTTCGGGTCTTTCGGTCCGAGGTGACGTCCGGACGGGAGCATCCACTTGGGCTGATAACGGTGTATGTAATCTATTTTCCAGAACAGCGCATCAGGGTTGCCTGAATCATCAACCAGGTCCTGCTTCCTTGATACGAGCAGGAATGAAAGGAAGTCACGCCAGTGCCAGCACCACTCTATCGAATCAAGACAGATCCAGCTCGCTCCTACACCCCTTGACTTCGGGGTTGCGCAATCCTTCCCCTTGTCTATGCAGTCAAGTATGGCGAGCACTGTCTCGCATTGAAAATCATATAAATTAAAAGGCGACCGAGGATCCCCGTAGATGGACTCTTTAGGGGAATATGAGTAGTTAAAGGTGTTTATGTAGAAGAGGGGGTCCTCGGCGCACATTTGTTTCATCTGGGCCTGAGCGAGCTTATCGTTCGCGGCATAGTTCAGCATCTCAATCCTGTAGGTAACGTTCTTGAACGGGTCGCGAGGGACATAGGTATCAAAATGCTTTGTCGTCATCTCTCCAAGAGTTCCAAGCATCACCACGATTATGACCCGCCTACTGTTGGCTGATCAACACCGCGTGCACGGTCAGCTATCTTCGATATCTTGTTCAAAACATCAAGCGCCATGGTCCCATCCATTTCAAATTCCTCGTCCTCGTCACCCAGCTGCGCACGGGTCGGCAGCGTCTTTGTGTACATTGACTTCCAGAAATCAAGCCTGAACCCTGCATTCGCCTGGCAGTCTGTCAGAAGAGCATAGGCGTCTTTCCCGGGACATGAATCAAGATCAACATCGCCCACCAGATTGCCGGCCACCCATTGGATGAGCTCGGTCGGACGTGACTTCCTTGGCAGTCCGTCGATGTCAACGTCACCACTGGATCCTTTGTCAGCCTTATTCGCCTTTTTGGCTTTCGGGGCCGGATCAAGCTTGTACTCAACTCCAGGATCATCACTCAAAAACTCCTGCAAAGCCTGTGCCTGAGCGTTACTGGCAGAATAACCTTCCTCAAGATGCAGCGCCTTCCTTCTGTCACAGAACGCCTTCCATACCCTGCGTTCCTTGAGCTGCGCCTTCTCTTCTGCAGTTACTGCCATACAACACTCCAAAAATGACTACATGAGTATTATACACTTATCCGCAAGCAATGTCAAGAAAAATTTATTTTTTTATTTTTAATGCTCCAGATACTCCGGAACAGTACGCTCAAGGACCGATAGCGAGAAGATCACACCGTTGGCCAGGCCTTTCATGTAGGCTGTGTCACCCTTCTCGGCCATCTGCTCCTTCTGGATCTCCAACATCTCCTTCAGTATCTCTATCGCTTCCTCAAGTTCGTTCTGCATGGTTTTTCTTTCATAAAAAAAAATGGGTGAGGCAGGGATTTGCCGAGATTCGAATACTCCCCGTAGGGCTCGAGACTCGTATAGTCACCCTGCATGATAGGCCAAACCGAGCTTACGCCTTCGCACCTATCTTTATTTCCGCGTCTACCTATTTCGCCACTCACCCTTCCTTCAAAGAACCGGATTAAAAAAAACTAAACCTCGTCCTTAAGCTCTCCATCAACATACAGCTTTGTGGTCTTTCCGTCACAAACCTCTACAATGTGATGATGTTTTCCATCCATCGGAAGTTCAACATCTTTGCCGGAAACCATTTTAATGCTTGCCTTCTCAACCCTTGACTTTAAACTCGAAAGCCACTCTATGCGTTCTCTGCATGTTTCGATAATCCGATCCCTCACATGCTCAACCGTTGCAACTCCGTTGCAATCAAAAGGAACAAGCAGCGTAAACATTTTCCTCTCATGATCAAAACGCAAAACATGAATGTTCGGCTGGCCAGGCTGGTGATATACGTCAACCCGATCAGCAAACTCTCGGCCTACACCTTTTAAGAGCTCTTCAAAATCTGCATGGTTCATATCATCCTCCATGCCAACAGTATACCACACGATTACCCTAAAGTCCAAAAAATTTTTATATATTTTTTTGAAAGCCGTTTTTGCAAAAAAGCAAAACAGAGAGGCCGGAAACGTGCAGGCGGAGGGGTGGGGGTACCTTATGGTACCTTCGGGAAAAGCGGCCGGGGGGTGTGGTAAAGATTGACCTGGATCCGGGTACCTGTTTCCTTTTTGCTGACACCAGTGTACTCAGAACCGCTTAATACGGCTATATCAGCGCCATACCATACCAAGGGTTCCCTTGGCCACATGGGCTTGAGGGGGAAGTGACAATTTTTGTCACATGAAAGGGTGTTCAGTATAAAAGTGTAGGATATCCCTACACTCCCCCAACGTCCGATAATATTTTAGCACCAAGGTCACCTTGATTGTCGGACTATAGTATAATATATATATAATTGTATATATTGTCATATAATGTACATTATATATATACCCCTTTTATTGCCCTCTTGTATTGTGATACCAAGGTATACTTGGTATTTTTTTAAATATCCGACAAGGTGTTACTGTCCGACAGTCCGACAAAAAAGCCTACATTCCGACGCGGTTGACACAACACGACAATAAACCGCACAATAAAAGAATACAAGATAATTTTTATTTTTTGCTTGACAATTAGTGACAATGTGACTATTATATGGCATGGAGACAATAAAAATGGACAACAAATCTTTTAAACAGGAGAATGCAATGGAATTCACAAAAGAACACGTTGAGCAGTTAGAGGGATATATTAAACAGTGGTTTAAATATAACTTGGTTGACAAAAAACATTCATTCAAGGTTTTTAAGGATATATATAAGGACCGGCCTATAAAGAATTGGGACCTTTCATGGAAGTGGAAAATATTCTTTTGTAGTGGAGTAACAAAGGATATTGATTTTTACAAACTTGGGTATAATGATGATCATATCACAACGGCGTTAAATCATATTTTTAAATCTATAGATTAAGGGGTATAAAATGGAACATACATTGAAACTAACAGAAGCAAGACAAGCACTAAAGCAAGGCATTGACATTGTACTTGAATGCAAATATTGGGAAAGACGGGAAAGTCATGTATTTGAAGCGGAATACTATGGATCAAATGAAAGAGAAGCAGATTTTAATCATAGAGTAAAATGTATTAAGGATGATTTTAAGGATATATCGACGTTTTACGGGGGGAATAAATCAGACTGCAAATTCACATTTAACACTATTTTATAAGGGGTTTACAATGGAAACAAGCGGAAAATTAACAATTGATTACGGGCTGTCAGTGAACGGTGCACCTATGATATATGATACTGAACAGGGTATCTACGTTGCTGAAATCCTGAACATGGGAAACGATGTCAACCAATGCAACGATGAGCAAGCAATGTCCTATGCAAAGCTATTTGCTGCAGCACCCGACCTTCTGGAAGCGCTAAAGATGGCATCAGAGCATATTGCAGGCGGTATTGTTGAGCCGGATTCTGCTCATATGTTTACATATCAAGAGCAAAAAGCATACGTTCAGGGTATTATTATCGATGCAATCAATAAATCAAGAGGTGAATAAATGAGCACGCACGAAAGACACCGTATTAAAACCCTGCATATGGCCTTGCTGCAAGCCATTGACCGCAGGGACAAAGAAGCTAAGCGGATGATCAAAAGCATATTGGACAGATTACAATTTAGAAACATTTATAAAGGGGTAAAATAATGGAAAAACATAAATATTATGAATTGGCAGTACAGGCTTTCAGCGGAACGAGCTTTTCACCAGAAAAACGAGCTGAATCCTACTGTGCCGACCATGATCAGAGAAAACAGGAGTTTATAGACTGGCTTAATGATCTCGAAACGGATATTGACAAAGAAGCGGAAATTGAACGGTTTAAGGCAAATATTGATAACGCTTTCAACGCTTATCTCGGAGCTCACAGCCGGGTTATGTCAACAATGATAACGGGGCCGGCAAATTTCCCTGTAAACTCAAACAGGAAAAGGGGAGATACAGCAGACCGAAGAATGAGCGAATATCTGGAATGCACACAAAAGGCAAAAGATAGTATTATGAAACGTGTACGAAAGGAACAGATTGAAAATGCCGGGGGAGAACTGGAGATCAACAAAAAGAAACTTGAAGGACTTGTCAAGCTCCAGGAGGCAATGAAAAAGGCAAACAGTATAATCAGGAAAGCCCCGAAGTATAAAAGAACAGATGAAAAAATAGAGGCGCTTGTATCTGCCGGGTTTAAACCGGATCAGGCAGAAAAGCTGTTTACTCCTGACTGTCTCGGGGGAATTGGATTCCACGGTTTCCAGTTGACAAATAATAACGCAAAAATCAAAAATACAGAACAGCGGATCCGGGTACTTGAAGCGAGAGAGAACGCAGAGACAACAGAAACAGAGATCAACGGTATAAAGATCGTAGAGAACACCGAAATAGAGCGCATGCAGCTTATATTTGACGGAAAGCCGGAATATAACATCAGAGAAGAGCTTAAGCGGAACGGCTTTAAGTGGTCACCGCGTGAGGGAGCATGGCAGAGGAAACTAACAAATAATGCCAGGTGGACGGTCAAACGGGATCTTTCCTTTTTACAAACACAGGAGGTTAAATAATGGAAACAGCCTGAACCCCTTACCTGTGCCCCTTGCACGTGGAGGGGCATTGTAAGACGGTTTTGATGTCAAACCAAGCCCGGCAAAGTCCCAATTAAGGACAATAGGCCGGTATATTGAAAGGAAAAACCATGAAACATTCGGACTAAAGATCCGAAACACCGGGGACATTAAAACCCGGTGTCTGCTGACTGTATCAGCACTGATGAGGATTTGATAACTATTTTATAAAGGGTAAGAATATGAAAAAGTTTAAAATGAAAAAAGGCTGCTTTTATAGCCTTGCAAGAGTAAGCGGTGATGTGGTGTTTGTATTAAGGGAAGGATATTATTTTAAACAATTCGGAATATATAAAGAATCTTCCAGATGGTATCATATAATACATATACCAACCGGTATGGCCGTTTGCCCGGGGGAATCGTTACTGGCCAATGCGAAGAGGATAGTGCATGCCTTATCCAAAATAGACATTGACTGGACAAACACAAATATGGCAGGGTATGCCCAATACGGAACAATAATCCGTGACGCAATACGGGAAAAGGAATAGGCCGTTTAACTATTTTATACAAGGAGAGAAAGAGTGAAAAACTACGAATCAAAAGACCTTAATTTTGCATTGGATGGGGATATCCTCGACGGGGAACTGATCACCATATCCAACGAATCAACGTATGAACGGGTAAGGAGTGAAATTGAGGATGATCCTGATGTGGCCTGCTGGGATGATGAGATCTTCCACTATGTCCCGGATGAGGTCTTCGAAAAAGAGGATGAAAAGATCAACGAGTGGCTGGTTAAAGAGCTTTTTAATGAGTTTGAAGCGGGAGGGAGTTTAAGATGAACACAAAAACAGATAAAAAAAGAGTCACAATCCCTGATTGCCGGGACTATCAAAAGATCATAGATACTCACATCCCCAAGACCAGGAGCATGTTAAAAATGAGTCACAAGCTGGCCTACACAGACACCATAACCAACGGGGAAATGGAGCTGACAGTCGCGCAGCAGTTCGGGGCTATTGTAACAATGAAAAAGGTTGAGAACATTGCCGAACGATTCCCCCGCCTGCAATGGGGAGTCCTGACAGAAGGGAAATGGTACGAACGTAATTCAATAGGAGAATGGGAGGAGGTAAGCAATGAAACACTTTAAACGGCTGTATCTGGCAATAGAGGAGGAGATGCTCGGGGAGTCCAAGCCTGAGTATAATCTGGTTGATAATAATATGAATATTGTTGCAAGGGCGGTAAGCCTGGAACATCTGCTTTTTCTACAAAAGGCCGGCAACAATTTCGAGAGGATGAAAGCTTTGATTGAACGGTTTAAAGACGCTATGAACATGGAGGACGAGGCTTTGTGGGCTGACGCAGAAAAACTTTTAAAGGAGCTTGAGAAATGACCACATTCATAGTTCTGGCAATAGTCCTGATCGTATGGGGGCTGGGCTGTCTGATTGTTGATAACTGGAAAAGTATTGTAAACTATTTATTTGAAAGGATGAGGTAATGAAACTGATCGGATCATGGAAAACTGAAGAAAAAGCCCAATATACCAAACAGGTCCAGACCCATCTCGGCGAACTGGCCGACCAGGTTGATATGATAGTTGAAGAGCAAAGCCTTAAAAAGGGCTATGTCCTCCGCGACCTCTGGCAGTGGGTGCTGGATTCTGATCTTGAAGTAAGGATGATAAGCCTGCAGCGCGATGTGAACGGAAGTGAGCGCCTGACCGCTGTAAGCGTTACTGAGGAGATGTTTAACACTATTGAGGAGGTAAGGGGAACAATCCCCCGCGGGACCTTCTTGCGGGCCATTACCGCAGCAGGGATCAAGGCTAAGAGAACGGAAGAGCAGAAGGAGCAGGACGCAAAGGACGCGGAAGAGGTCTGTTTTGCAGCTCGCGGAGAGGGAGGTGAGTGATGTCACAAGCAATAATCTACACAAGATTCTCACCACAGCGAAACGCCGATGAATCGGACTCCTGCGAGATCCAGGAGGGGATCTGCAGAACGTACGCCGACAATAACGGGCATAAGGTGATTGACGTATTCAATGACGCGGACGTGTCCGGGAAGGACGAATACAGAGAAAAACTCTGGCAGGCCATAGAGAGCCTGCCGAGGGGAGGCGTTCTGATCGTTTTTAAGCGTGATCGGCTCGCGCGCAACGTCTTCCTTGCGGAGCAGATAAACCGGGCTGTTGGGGCAAGGGGCGCATCCATAGAGGCCGTTACAGGGGATGTGGCCGGTAATGGTCCTGAGCAGGTCATGATCCGCCAGGTCTTGGCTTCCATAGCTGAATATGAACGCAAATTGATAGCAATGCGCACATCGTGGGCAATGAAGCAGCACCAGAAGTCCGGTAAGCGCATGGGGAGATACGCTCCTTATGGTTATGAGATCGACCCGGACGACCCCTCGCTGCTGATTGAGCATGAGCGGGAGCAGAAGGCCTTGAATGTAATAGCCGAGCTTTTGCACACCAACAAGATGAGTGTTACTAAAATTATGGAGTATATGAATGTGAATATGGCAGATTATGCCAGAGCCGGGCGATGGAACTCAAAGGTGATTCGGAAGATTATTGAAAGGGCGTGAGGATGTCTAATAAGGGTAAAAAGAAGTGTCCTAAATGCCAAAAGTTCAGAGATATTATATTTGACTTTGGAGATGAAGGCGAAAGGGTGTGTCCATTATGTTATTTGACTGTGCCGTGCAAAGACTCCGTTCCAAAGGACATGTTTGTTGTTATGGAGCTAAAGCATCCTGACATGGATGGAAAAAAGACAATCTATTGAAGGGTGCTACTTTACCCGAGTCACGGTAACTTCGACTCTGGGATTTTCTTTGTCAATACGAAATTCGGGCGGCATTGTCGTCCAGCAGGTGTGATTATCGTCAATAGCAATACCACCGTCTATTAGGCCATCAAAACATCCCTTGAGCATCGCGTTGAAGTTGGATCCGTCTCTACGCCGATTGACTTTATGATAAAATACAGCCTTAACTTCAACCTTATCCCACGGCCCGGACTCTATCCTTGCATCAATGATAGCCTTACGCGCCTCATCACGCTGTTTCTTCGTTGCGGCAGCTTTGGCAAATCTCCCTCCCCTGGTGAACGGCGGTCTGTTGGGCGACAGACACGCTGGAGGGAGCTTGAGGATGATGACTGCGGTTTCTTCCATCCCTATTTATCCTTATTCCGTAACTTAATCATATCAAACATCAATTCGCAAAACTCTCCATTTGAAACACCGTACATATCAAATAATTCTATGGCTCGCTTGTTAGTATCCTCCAACTCCTTGATTCGCTTTTTTGATTGTTCAAACTTTGACTTATAATAATCTCGGTCATGCTCCAAGTTAAAATTACCTTCTTTCAGCTTATCATGACGTTCAATCCAATCATGTATAAGCTTGTCTTTTGCTTCGATAGTGGCTTCGAGTTTAGCGCACCGTGATTGTATGTATTTTATTTCATTCACCACATCGCCAACAAACATTGTATGCCCGTCTTTTGTTATATATCCACTCATGCTGTGATACCTCGACGATTTGTGTGCTTTCCATTCTTCCATCCCTATTTCTCCTTCAGTTTCTTCTTAAGCCTCGTAATGTATCCACGTAATCCTGATATCTTCTTTTCGAGATAAGCTGAGTACTCTACTTTTGAATCATACCATCTTTTATACCTATCTTTTTCGCT